>Ga0213876_10000019_pt1 | contig 279426 bp, 256 predicted proteins | sample BarmaccomBMRX_R9_FD_160113 | JGI IMG/M metagenome (GOLD analysis project Ga0213876, IMG submission 160113) | Root-associated microbial communities from Barbacenia macrantha in rupestrian grasslands, the National Park of Serra do Cipo, Brazil - RX_R9 | ecosystem: Host-associated > Plants >... | reverse complement strand
GCTCGCTGCCGGTGTACTCGAGGCCGAGCATGAAAAGGAGGAGCACCACGCCGATCTCCGCACCCACGTGAACGAAATCCTTGCTGAAGGCGAGAGGAAGGAGACCGCCGTTGCCAAACGCCAAGCCCGCCAGCAGGTAGAGCGGAATCGAGGAAAAGCCGAACCGGCTCGCAAATCGCGAGAGCAACGCAAGACCGAGTGTGGCTGCTCCGAGCTCGATGAAAACGCTGGAGACATCCGGCGGAGCCGCGGCGATCAACATGCAGCGAGCATAACGCCCGGCAAGAAAGCTACCGCACCTGAGTGGTTGCCGCGGCGCCGATCGCGAGCGTGGCGCGATCCTGCACGAACGCAGTTGCGGTGACGTTGTGCCATGCGGGATCGAGCGCAACAGTCGTCTCGCCCGGCGTGACGCGAATGAGCTTTCGGACGATCGCGTCGTTCGTCAGTGTCCGTCCGGCATTTTCGCCATGTTCAACTTTTGTGATGACGCCGTCTTCGACGATGGCAAGCACGAGGTCATCGTTCGCGGGCACCGCTGTGTGAATTGTGGCGAGCAGTACGTTGCCTTCGCGGTGCGCAGTCAGTGTGATCTCGCCTCGCTTCTCAGTTGACTCTTTTTCCAACGCAGCGCTCATGGCCGCGCGGTTCGAGCCGACGAATTCGCGGGTGCCGTTGACCACGGCTTGCGGCGTGTACGCCGAGGAGAGGCGCATGGTGCGGGCGTAGCGCGCCTGACGCTGCGTCCACTCGGAGGACGAGAAGGGATCGCGCCAGCCGAGCGAGTCCCAGTAGTCGACGTGGAAGGCCAGCGGGATGACGCGGCCGCGCATTGCGGGATCGTTGGCGATGTCGTGGATCAGCGCGTCCGCGGGCGGGCAACTCGAGCATCCCTGTGACGTGAAGAGTTCGACGACGACCGGCGCCGGACCTAATTTCGGCGGCGCGCCGTGCATCGTCAACGTGAGCGCGGCGAGGATTGCGACGGCGGCGATGACGAGCAGGATGCGCGGGCGCGGCATCGCGGGAGTCTACGCCGCCTTTTGCCTGGGCGCCTCGCGCGAAATCGTGACTCTTCGCTTCGCTCCTCGGCCGCTTTGCACCATCGCCACGCCGCCGAGGATGACGACCATCGCGACGATCGAGACCCAGGTCAGTTGCTCGTGGAGCACGAGCCAGCCGAGGATTACGGCAACGACGGGGTTGACGTAGGCGTAGAGCGACATGTTCGTCGAGCGCAGGTGGCGCGCCGCGTAGACGTACGACGTGTAGGCGAGCACGGAGCCGAAGATCGACAGGTACGCCAGCGCAGTGAAGGTGCGCAGCGTCGAATGAAAGTGCGGAAGCTCACCGAGTGCGAGGCCGGCGAGCGAGACGACGAAGCCGCCGGCCAGCATCTGCAACGCTGACGACATCAGCGGTGCCATCGACGCGAGCGCGTACTTGCCGCGAATCGTGCCGTACTGCCAGGCCAGGCTGCCGAGTTGGATCGCGATGGCACCGATGACAAAGTGGCGATCGAAGGCGCTGCCGGCGCCGCGCGGAGTGACGAGCATAGCTACGCCGGCGAAGCCGATGAGCAGGCCAACCGCGGCGCGCCGTTCGAGGCGCTCACCGGAGCGGCGCAGCAGCTCGATCAGCGTCGCCCAAAACGGCGCGGTTCCGACGAAGAGCGCGGCGAATCCGCTGGGCACCCATTGCTCGGCCCACACCACGGTCAGGTTTCCGATAGCGACCATGAGCACGCCGCATAACACGACGTTGCCGAGCACACGGCGATCGCGCGGAATCTTGTCGCCGTGCAGCCTGGCGATGATGAAGAGAACGATGCCGGCGAAGAGGTAGCGCGCGCCGGTGAGGAGAAAGGGCGTCATCGTCGTCACGGCGATGCGGATGGCCAGGTACGTCGTTCCCCAGACGATGCAGACGACGGCGAAGGCGGCGTAGGAGAGAGCGCGATCCCGTTTCATTTTTCCCCCAGCGTGATCCCGCCGACTTTCTCGCAGTGCGTCTGCATGACGATGGTTGTGCGCGTGGCGAGCGACAGCGGCGGCGCGGTCAGCTTCGAGACGAGCTCGTTGAGCGAGGTGATGGAATCGGTGCGGACTTTGATGAGGAAGCAGTCGTCGCCGGCGACGGTGTGTGCCTCGACGACTTCATCCATCTTCATCAGCGCATCGAATGCCTTCTTCCGTTTTGCATCGAGCGTCTGGCCGCGCGCGGCGACGAACGCGGTGATGGCTCGGCCGAGCGCTTTCGGCTCCACCACGACGGTATGTCCGCGGATGACGCCATCGCGTTCGAGCCTCGCGATACGGTCCGCGACGGCGGGACGAGAGAGGCCGACGCTGTCTGCGACCTGTTGCGCGGGGGCGCGGCCGTCGCGGAGGAGATGCGTCAGGATTTTGAGGTCAAGAGCATCCAGATCGGCAGACATGACGGGATATTACTCCCGTTTCGAAGGTTCAACCAGCGGCAGACTTACGATTTGTAACCACAGAGACACAGAGTGCACAGAGGCTTCTCGGTGTCCTCTGTGCCTCAGTGGTTGAAATCTACCTTGCCTGCGCGAGCGGCGTGAAGACCGCAGGACGGTCCTTGCGGACGATGCTCTTGCGCGGGTAGGCGTACTCGATTCGCTGCGTGGCGGCGGTGCGGAGCTCCCGCTGCAGATACTCGATCTTCACCGGGCCGGCCGGATCGTTCAGAAGGCGGCGAAGTGCCCAGCGGCGGAGGACGATGGAGCGCAGCTTCATCCCGGCGGCGCGAATGGAGAAGCGGATCGAGTCGCGGTCGTCCGAGCAGACCCGTACCGCGTCCGCATCGAGTGCCCCCACGATTGCCTCGGCCAGTTTCGTCTCTTCCGTCGTCTTGGTGGTGCTGCTCATTGATTCCTCCGATGTCTTGCACATATAGACGCCGCCAACGCGCGAAAGTTTCTAACAGCGACGCGAAATCTTTGTGAACGGGGGATGGGAGAATCGTTTGGTGCGCGTAACTTTCACCCCACTCGGCACGGCCGCCGAGGCCAACTCGAACGAGACGGTGCTCGATGCGGCCCGGCGCGCCGACGCGCCGATCGGCAATTCCTGCGGCAGCGTCGGCGTGTGCGGGCGATGCGCCGTGCGCGTCCTCGCCGGCGCGGAAAACCTTAGCGCGCCCACGACGATCGAACTACGCGTTTCGGCGCAGCGCGGATTTGCGGCGGACGAACGGCTGGCGTGTCAGGCCGTGGTGATGGGCGACGTTGAAGTCACGACCGGCTACTGGTGATTACTCCTCATCCTCCGTCGTCGCCATCGTCGCCCTTCCCGCCGCGTCGTTTCCAGGAAGTTCGAAATAGAACGGCTGGCGCGTGTGCGGATGATTGCCGATCTCGTTCATCGTCATGGCGTCGAAGATGCGGCCGTTGGCGATGGTGTAGCGGATCGACTCGGAGTTGCGGATGTTATCGAGCGGATTGGCGTCAAGTACGAGCAGATCGGCCAGCTTGCCCGGTTCGAGCGAGCCGACGTCTTTGTCCATGCCGATGTAGTGCGCGCCGTTTAGCGTCGCAGCGCGGATGGCTTGCAGCGGCGTCATACCGCCCTGCACGAACATCCAGAGCTCCCAGTGCGCGCCGAGACCTTCGCGTTGGCCGTGGGCGCCGAGTTGGACGGAAACGCCGGCGTCGTTGAGTTTGTGAGCGAGCTTCGCGTTGCTGAAGTGGTTCCACTCGTCGTCGGGCGCAAGCGTGCGGCGGCGCGAGCGCGAATCGATCACGCGGCGCGGCACGAACGTCAGCAGGCGTTGGTCCTCCCAGACGTTCGTCTTCGCGTACCAGTAGTTCTCGCCCCACAGGCCGCCGTAGCCGACGATGAGCGTCGGCGTGTAGCCGCTGTGCGATCTGGACCAGAGCTGCACGACGTCGTCGTATGCGTTGGCGACCGGGATGGAGTGCTCGACGCCGGTGTGGCCGTCGACGACCATGGTCATGTTGTGTTCGAAGAGCGAGCCGCCCTCGGGCACGACCATCATGCCGGTTTCGCGCGCGGCTTCGATGATCTGCTGGCGTTGATCGCGGCGCGGCTGGTTGTAGCTCTTCACGCTGATCGCGCCGATCGCTTTCATGCGGCGGAGGTGAAAGAGCGCGTCGTCGAGATTGGCGACGTCGGCTTTGAACGGAGCCTTCGCGCCGTAGAGGATCGTGCCGGTGGAAAAGATGTGCGGCCCGAGGATTTCGCCGGCGCGCTGCATCTCAGCGGAGGTGAAGATTTCGGAGGAGTTGTTCGACGGATCGTGCAGCGTGGTCACGCCGAACGCGAGCGCGGCGTAGTTGACCCAGCTCTGCTGCGGAATGATTTCGTCAGCGCCCATCGCGCCGTGCCAGTGGACGTCGACGATGCCCGGCATGATGATCTTGCCGGCGACGTCGATGACCTTCGCGTCGGCGGGAACGGCGGTGCTCGCGCGCGGACCGATCGCGGTGATCCGATTGCCATCGATGACGACCGTGCCGTCGGCGATGACGTCGTCGCCGTGCATGGTGATGATGCGCGCGCCGGTCAGCGCGAGCTTGCCCGTGGGGATGTCGGACGGCTGCGAGAAACTGATGTTCGTGCCCTTTGCCGGAGCGTCAGGCAACTTCTCCGGCGCGCCGGCGATGAAGGCGAACGAGTCTTTGAGATCGCGGGAGAAGAGTTCGGGGCCGAGCGACCAGTACAGCCGCGAGGCGTCGCCGGCCCAGTGCAGATACTCGCCCGCCTCTTTCGTCACTTTCGCGACCGGGATCGACTTCGTATCGGGACCGATGTCGATGGTCTTGCCGGTGCGGATGAACGGCGCGATGTAGGCGTTGAACTTCTCGCGGAAGGCCACCCACTTTTCGTCGGGCGAGAGTACGTACTCGGTTGCGAAACCGGAGAGGAGATGAGCGCGCTCGTCGGTGCGATCGATGCCGATCGAGTGCAGACCGCGCTTGTCTTCATCCTCGAAGGTCATGAAGAAGATGCGGTCGTTCGATGCGCCGAACTGCGGCGATGCGCCTTTCTTCGTGATGAGTTTCGAAGTGCCGCCAGCCGACGGGACGACGTAGATGCCGGTCTCGCCCGACCAGAGCGCGGTACGGAGGTAGCCGTCGTTCGTTGTGCGGTAGGCCACCTTCGTCCCGTCGGGTGAGAAGGCCGGCTCGATGTAATGGCCCGGTTTGTCGGTGATCACGCGCCCTTCGCCACCGGCCGAGGACGCGATGCGGATCGTGCCGAGGGTCTGATCGTTCCAGGTCGTGTAGACGATCGATTTTCCGTCGCGCGACCACGCAGGATAGAACTCGAAGTGGTCGGTCTGTTTCGTCAGCCGATGCGGCGTGCCGGTGGGGAGATCGCGGATGTAGAGATAGCCGAGCGCGCCGTAGACGACCTGCTTGCCATTCGGTGAGACCGTGCTCCAGCGCAGCATCTTTACCGGGTAGCTCGGCGGCGCGACGTCGATCGGAACGCGCAACGCTTCCTGAATACGCCGCGTGGCGTGAACGTGGAACGGGATCGGAGTCACTGCCTTCGACGCGACGTCGATTCGGCTGATGTGACCTCCGGCCCAGAAAACAATCGACTTGTTGTCAGGCGTCCAGGCAAACGTCGGATAGAGGCCGTGAATGGCCCACGTCTCCTGCATGTCGCGATCGAGGCCGTCGTAAATCGGTGTCTCTTTGCCTGACTCGAGGTCGAGGATGAAGAGCGTCGACTTGTAGCGGACACGCCGGATGAAGGCGAGCGACTTGCCGTCGGGCGACGGCGTCGGACGCACGCTGCCACCGGGACCGGTCACGTACGGCTCGATCTCGCCAGTCTGGCGATCCAAACGCTGAATGACGTAGATCTGTGTGTTGGGATCTTTGTTGTACTGGTAAATCGCGCCGGGCGTGGTGTCGTCGGAGTAGTAGAGATAGCGGCCGTCGGGCGAGAGCGCGGGCTCGCCGGTGTCCTTCTGATCGGTCCGTTTCTTCGAGAGTTGCAATCCCTCGCCGCCGCTGCGGTGGTAGAGCCAGACCTCGCCCGCGCCGAGGGAGCGCTCGGCGGTGAAGTGCTTGCGGGCGACGATGTATTCGGAGTCGGGCGACCAATACGGCTCATTGAGCAGGCGGAAGGTTTCCTTCGTCACCTGCTGCGGTTTCGAGCCGTCGCGATTCATGATCCAGATGTTGTCGCCGCCGGCGCGGTCGCTGGTGAAGGCGATCCACTTGCCGTTCGGCGAGTAGCGCGGCTGCATGTCCCAGGCGATGCCAGTGGTGAGGGCCTTTGCCTCGCCGCCGGTAGTCGGAATCGTGTAGATGTCGCCGAGGAGATCGAAGGCGATCTCGTTTCCATCAGGACTGACGTCGAGCGACAACCACGTTCCCTCGGTCACATCGATGGGAACGTCGTACTGCGGCCCCGGCGGGTTGTTCACATCCCACTTCTTGTCTTCCTTTTTCTCGGCCGCGCCTTCTGCGGTAATCGGATTCGGCGACGGCTGCGATGCCGCGGGCGGCGGCGCGTCCTTCTTCTGCGAATCCTGTTTCTGCTGCTCCTGCGACGCGGGACGCGGCTCCTGCTCGGCCTTCTCCGGTTTCTTCGGCTCGGCTTTCTTTTCGGTCGGAGGAGTGGGCGGTGTCTGCGCCGGAACGGCGGAGATGGCGATGAATGAGGCGAGAAGGGAGAAGAGGATGCGTTTCATCGGATCCTTTCGTCGAGGAACATGCAGTCGCCGTAGCTGTAGAAAAAGTAGCGGTGGGAGATGGCCTCGGAGTACGCACGCCGGATCGTGCCGATCCCCGCGAACGCGGAGACTAGCATCAGGAGTGTGGACTCGGGCAGGTGGAAGTTGGTCAACAACTTGTCAACTGCGCGGAACTGAAAGCCGGGTGTGATGAAGATGTTCGTTTCGGCGCTGCCGGATTGAAAACGTCCGTCGCCTGCGCGAATGGCGCTTTCGAGTGTGCGCACTGACGTCGTGCCCACGGCGATGATGGTTGTCTTGTCATCGAGCGCCGCGTTGAGACGCGACGCCGCATCGGCGGTGATTTCGTAGCGCTCGTAGTCCATTTGATGTTGCGCGACGTCATCCACCTTCACCGGCTTGAAGGTTCCGATGCCGACGTGCAAGGTGATGCGGACGATATCGACGCCGCGCGCTGCGATCCGATCCAGGATCTCGCGAGTGAAGTGCAATCCCGCCGTAGGCGCGGCGATGGCGCCGCGTTCGGCGGCATACACCGTCTGATACGACTCGCGATCCTCATCCCGCGGCGTTTCGCGCGCGATGTACGGCGGCAGCGGCGGAATGCCGATGCGCTCGATCTCCTCGATGTCCCCATCAAATTGGAGCGTGATTGTGCCTTCGTCTTTTCTCAGAACGCGCGCGCGCAACACTTCGCTGAAGATCAGCTCATCGCCCGGCTTCACTCGTTTGGCGGGCTTGCACCAAGCTTCCCAAGCGCCGCCATCGAGCTGGCGCGTGAGCAGAATCTCGATCGGCCGCGACATCCCTGATTTCGGTTTCGCGAACAGCCGCGCCGGGATGACGCGCGTGTCGTTGATGACGAGAATGTCGCCCGCGTTCAGCCGCTCCGGAAAATTCGCGAAGGAGTCGTGCTCGATGCCGTCCTGATGCACGACCATCATCCGCGACTTGCCCCTCTCGCGCGGCTCCTGGGCGATGAGGTCGGGCGGCAGGTCGTAGGCGAAATCGGTGCGCAGCATTGGCCTCGAATCTTATCTGCGTAAATCTGCGTAGATCTGCGGATCAAGATTTCATCCGCAGATGACGCAGACGAACGCAGATAGAATCCGGCCGTGGTCAAAGCCCGCGTCATCACCTGCTCTGATGCTGCCTCGCGCGGCGAACGCATCGACAAATCGGGGCCTACGGTGCGCGAAATCCTCGCCGCGAACTACGACGTCGATGCGGTGATCGTCGTTTCGGACGACGTCGATGCAATCGCCACGGCGATTGAAGCGGCGACCGGCGACGGCGTCCGGCTTGTCGTCACCACCGGTGGGACCGGGATCGCGGCGCGCGATGTGACCCCTGAGGCGACGTTGCGGGTGTGCGAGAAGGTCATTCCTGGGTTCGGGGAGCTGATGCGCGCGGTGTCGCTGACCAGGACGGCGATGGCGCCGTTATCGAGGGCGCAAGCGGCGATCCGCGGGACGGCACTCATCGTGAATTTACCCGGTAGCGAGAGCGGCGCGCGGGAGAATCTGCAGGCCATCCTGCACCTCATCCCGCATGCGTTGCAGCTCCTCGAAGGGAAAACAGAACATTGACGATCGTCCGGCCCGGACTGGAAGTACTTCTTGATGATCCCCGCCCCATCGCTGGGAAAAACATCGGCCTCGTAACGAATCAGAGCGCGGTCACGAGCGATCTGCGCCACGTCGTCGACCTGCTGCATCGCGGCCGAGGATGGAAGCTGACCACGCTGTTCGGTCCCGAACATGGGATCTGGGGCGAGGCGCAGGACATGGCCCACGTCGATCACTCGACCGATCCGATGACCGGCCTGACCGTCTACTCGCTGTACGGGGCGAGCGAGAAGGATCTCGCGCCGCGCCGCGAGTTGCTGAAGAACCTCGACGCGCTGGTGATCGATCTGCAGGACATCGGCTCGCGCTACTACACATTCATCTACACGATGGCGCTCTGCATGCGCACGGCGGCCGAGGCCGGCGTGCAGGTGATCGTTCTGGATCGCCCCAACCCGATCGACGGCGTGCATCTCGAGGGCAACATCCGCGAGGAGCAGTTCTCGAGCTTCGTAGGGATGTTCCCGCTGCCGACGCGCCACGCCATGACGGCGGGCGAGCTGGCGCGCTACTTCAACAAAATCTTTCAGCTCAACTGCGATTTGCTGGTCATCCCGATGCGCGGCTGGAAGCGCTCGATGTGGTGGGGCGACACGGGGCTGCCGTGGGTGATTCCGTCGCCGAACATGCCGACGGTCTACACGGCCACCGTCTATCCGGGCATGTGCCTGATCGAGGGGACGAACCTGAGCGAGGGGCGCGGAACGACGCATCCGTTCGAGCTGTTCGGCGCGCCGTGGCTCGATCCGTTCAAGTTAGCTGAGAAGCTGAACGCGATCGGACTGCCCGGCATCCGCTTCCGGCCGCACTATTTTCTGCCGACGTTTCAGAAACACGCCGGCAAGGTCTGCGGCGGCGTGGAACTGCACGTGACCAATCGCGCCGAGTTCGAGCCGTACCGGACCGGCTTGTGGTGCGTGAAGGTCGCGCGCGACCTCGATCCCGGGAAGTTCGACTGGCGCCGCGAAACCTACGAGTTCGTCTCCGACCGTCTGGCGATCGATCTCCTCGCCGGCAGTGCGCGCTACCGCGAAATCGTCGAGGGCGGCGGCAACATCGACGAGTGGGTGGCGGAGTGGGAAGAGCCGTTGCGCGAGTTCGCGAAGACGCGCGAGGAGTTCCTGCTCTACCGCGCTAGCGACGCGGACTGAAAATGGCGTCGTCGAGCGGCACGTCGAAGCGGATCGAGTCGATGACCACTGTCGACGTGCCGAGGTTGTCTTCGATCGTGTAGCGGAAGGGAACGATCTCGCCGTCGATGTTGCGGTAGTCGGCGTACGCGATCGTCTCGCCTTCTTTTTCGCGGCCGGTGATGAGCGCGGTCGTCCGTGAGACAACCAGCCGCACGCCGTCGCCGAGGTCGAGGATCCAAGTGTCGTTGTCGCCCGCACGGACCGTCACCGGCTTCAGCGCGAGGAGCTGCGGAAACGCGTACTGGCGATCGTCGCGCGCGTTTGCGGCATCGTCGTTGACGGAATCCTGTCCGAAGGTCGTCTCCTGGCCGCCGTGAGTGCCGTCGAAGTAAACGCGCAGGCGGCCGATCTCGCGGTTTGCGGCGGTCCAGACTTCGGTTTCGTTGTGGCGGCCGGGCGCCTTCGCGTCAATCGTCAGATCGGCGAAGACGCCCTGGTTGTCGTACGACTTGTGCGCGTGGATTTCGAGCGACGTGTGAGCGCGGAGTGCGCGCTCGCCGCCGGCGGCGTCGATCATGCGCGCGAGCAGCGCGTCGGCCGAGGGAACGTCGATCGCGATCGGCGCAACCGGAGGTTTCGGCGGCACCGGGGTAGCGGGCGCCGGCGGATTTTTTTGTCCAAGGAGGAGCGGATAGAGAAGCCTGGCGGCGCCGTTGCCGACCTTCGTCATTGCATTGCTCGACGTATTCGACAGGAAAACGAAGCCGAGGTGCTTTTCGGGGATGAAACTAACGATGGCGCTGATGCCGTCGGAGCCGCCGTTGTGCTCGACGACGCGCAGGCCGTTCCAGTCGTAAACCGCCCAGCCGAGCGCGTACGATGTCGTTGGATTGACGGCGATCAGCGGCTTGGTCAACTCGGCGAACATCGCCGGCGAGACGAATTGCCGTCCGTTGAATCGGCCGCCGGCGGTGAGCATGCGCAGCCACTGCGTCATGTCGCGCGCGCTCGAAGCGATCGCGCCGCCGGGTGCGAGCGCGATGAGACTCTTCGGCGCAGGAACGGCGCGATACGACGTCTCGAACACGTAGCCGGTTGCGTGATCGGGCGATTTCAACATGTCGGTGATGATCGAGACGCTCGATGTCATGCCCAGCGATTTGAAAAGGTCGTTGGCGATGACCTCCTCCCACGTTGCGTGATTGACGCGTCCGGCGATCTCGCCGGCGGCGGCGTACATCGCGTTCGAGTACTGGAACTTCGTCCGGAACGGTACGGCCGGTTTCGCCGACGTTGCGGCGCGGATGTACTCCTCGCGCGTGAGCACGCCCGGCTCCGCGGCGAGGTCGGCGTAGGCCTTGAGGCCCGTGCGATGGCTGAGCATGTCGCGGATCGTGATCTTCGCGTCCGCCTCGGCATCTTCGAGTTTGAGATACGGCAGGAACTTGCGCGGATGATCGTCGAGCGACAGCAGCCCGCGGTCGGCGCTGTGGGCGATCGCCATCGAGGTGAATGCCTTCGTACACGACCCGATCGGGAAGAGCGTGTCGGGCGTGACCGGGAGGTTGTGCTCGATGTCGCGAACGCCCATCGGCTGCATGTAGATGACGCGATCGTCGCGCACGATCGCCAGCACGGCGCCGGGGATGTGCTGCGTGCGCATCTGTTCGTCGACGATGCGGCGAATCTCGGTGGCCGTTGCAGGTTCGAGCGCAGGGTTCGGCGACGTGGCGCAACGGGAGAGCAGAGAAAGAGCGAGGAGACCGAGGAGGAAGCGGGGCATGCGCGTTGTACGCATGATCCACGGCAGATGTTTTCTTGAAGAGTGAAGGGTGAAGAGTGAAGAGTGAAAAGAGGCGGTGCTTCCCTTTTCACTCTTCACCCTTCACTCTTCACCCTTCTGAATGGACATCCTCTACGAAGATGACGCGCTCCTCTTCGTCAACAAGCCGGCCGGTATCGTCGTACAGCGCGGCTATGACGCGGACGAGCCGGTGCTGCTCGAGACCGCGATGCAGCACACGCAGCCGCTCTTCCTGATGCAGCGGCTCGATCGCGGCACGAGTGGCGTAATGTTTTTCTCGAAGCTCGCTTCGATCAACGCCAACCTCACGCGTCAGTTCGAGCAGAAGCGCATCCGCAAACGCTACGTCGCGATTTGCGAAGGCGAGCTCGGCGAACGGCAGACCATCGACGCCCCGCTCATTCGCATCGGCCCGATTTCGTTCGGCGTGGGCGACGGCGGCAAGCGCGCCATCACCATCGTCACACCGCTTCGCGCCACGCCCCACGGCTCACTCGTCGCCGTCGATCTGCTCACCGGACGCACACATCAGATCCGCGTTCACCTGGCAGCAATCGGGCATCCGCTCGCGGGCGATTGGCTGTACGGGCAACGCAACGAAGTGCGGCCGATGCTGCACGCACGCGAGCTTTCGATGACGCATCCGCTGAAAAATGAGCCACTTCGCGTCGCCGCGACGATCCCTGACGACTTCCGCGACGTCGCTGCCGAGCGCGGCATCGTGTCACGGAGCGAGGACATCATGACCCTTTGCGAGTCCAGCTAAGTTATTGAATCTGCTAGAATAATGACTCGCGGCACCCCGTTATCCGAAGCACTGGAGACCACCATGAGACTCTCGATGAAGTTCGCAGCCCTGCTCCTGTTCGTTCCGCTGGTCGCGTCCGCGCAGTTCCGCGACCTCGACACGGCGATGTCGAACCTGAAGCGCGGGTTCAGCAGCGGCGACCCGCAGGCGATCGTCGCCGGCATGGCCTCCGGCGACAAGGTGATGCTTCAGTTCCCCGGCCTCATGGAGCAGAGCGATTTCTTCGGCCGCGATCAGGCCGCCTATCTGCTCGACGGCCTGTTCAACAAGGTCAAGCCGAGCGCGTTCGAGGAGCAGAAGGCCGTGAAGAGCAGCGCCGAGCAGCAGTACCACATCACCGGCACCTGGACGATTCAGAACGCCGGGAAGCCGGAGACGCGCGAGCTGTACATCACGCTCAAGCAGAAGGGCGACAGCTGGTCGGTAGTTTCGATCCGGTCGGCGGGGAAGTGACGTAGTGGATTAGTGATTAGTGGATTAGTAGATCAGGATGAAAAATCGCGCGGAGTACTTCCTAATCTACTAATCCACTAATCTACTAATCCACTGCTTATGCGCGTCTCACGGGTAGCCAACTCGACCGCCGCGCGCGCCGCGGCGGTCTTTCTTTTGCTCGCCGGCTTGACCTGGCTGACGGTGCAGTTGTTCGTCGCGCAGATGAGCCGCGACTTCGATGCGAAGTCGGCGCAACACCTCGGCCACGAAGTCGACGACATTCGCGGCGACATCGCTCGCACCGAATCGCGGCTCGACGGCGCGGTCGAACGCGTGGCGGCGAAGCTGACCGCGAATCCTGCGGCCTCGCGCGCCGCGATGTTCGCGATGCTGCGCGGTGAGGCGAACGGCGTTCGCCAGGGCATTCGAATCGTCGCGCCGAACGGCGAGGCCATTGCCTGGTGGGGCGAAGACCTTCGCACGCCGGGCGCGACCAGCTTCGAGTTCGACGCCACGAATCTCTACATCGTCCGCGCGCGACCGCTGCCGAATCCGGCGGTGTCGGTGCAGGCGTTCGAGCGCGTCCCGAATCAGCCGAAGCTGCCGGGCCTCTTCGACCTCGACGACGACGATTGGGTGAGCGGAACGATGTTCCACGCCGGCGCGCTGCGCCAGGAAAAAGGTTCGCTCCGTTTCATCCTGGAGCGGCGTCCGTCGGCGACGCTCTGGATCGATGTCACTCCGCGTCCGCGCGCCGAGGTTGTCGATGCGGCAAGGACGATCGGGACCGATGTCGCAGCAGTGTTGCTGGCGATGGGCGCGCTGGCGCTGCTGGCCGCGGTGCGGCAGAGCAAATGGGGAGCGCATCCGGTCGCGACGATCCTTCTGGTCTTCGCCGCGCGGCTGGCACTGATGCCGATGCGCGTCGATCAGGATCCGTGGCAGATCTTCCGGTTCGATCTTTTCGCGTCGCGGATGCTCGGTCCGTTCAGCCGGTCGCCATTCGATCTGCTGGCCAGCGCCGCGGCGATTTTGGCGATCGTGATCGCGCTGACGAAAGTCCGCGGCAGCTCGATGGCGATGCAGATCGTGCGCACGATCGTCTCGCTCGCCGTCGCCGGCGGTTACATGCTGTTCATTCGAAACCTCGTGGACAACTCGCGCATCTCCACGGTGCCGGACCACATCCTCCCCGTCTCCGCCGCGCAAGGCGTGCTGCTCGCGGCGCTGCTGCTGTTCGGATTCGCCCTCATCCAGATCACGCGGCACGAGTCGTCGCGCATCGCCACGCTACTCGGCATCGCCATCGTCATCATCCCGATCATCGTCACCGCCGTGAACCTCGGCTACACGCCGAAACGCGCGTTCTTCTGGATCGCCGCGGGCGTCCTGCTCTCGCTGCTGCTGCACGCGCTGACGGCGAACTTCACGCTGCGCACGCTCGGCAGCGCACTGCTGCTGGTGATGATCGTCTACATGCCGCTCAGCCTTTTCGAACGCTCGAGCGCGCGGCACTTCATCGCCGACACCTACGCGCCGCTCGTGGTCGGCGAAGCGGGCCAGCTCCGCGCCATGATCGAAGACACGCTGCACAACGAGTTTTCGACGATGGAGCTGAGCGCGATGCTTCCGGACGATTACCGGAAGATGAACCTCGAGGACCTCGCCTACGCGCTGTGGCTGCGCAGCGATCTTTCCAAGTGGCGCGTGCCGGCGGTGATTTCCGTGCACGACATCTTCGATCATCCGCTCAGCCGTTTCGGCGTCGGACTGCCGCAGTTCAGCGAGCGCCGGCGCGAGCCGGGCGGCGAAGTGTTGCAGATCGGCAGCGTGACGCGGGTGTTGCTGCACCACGACTTCGATCTCACCATCGGCGGGATTCCGGTGGCCGAGGGAAGCGTGCATGTGGTCAATCCCGCGGACCCAGGTGCGACAACGTTCGCCGATGTCTATCGCGACTTTTTCGAGCCGTCGTTCGATGCGACGGTTACCGGTCTGCGGCCGCAGCGCGAGATCGTGGTCTACGACCGCGACGGCAATCCGCATGGAACGACGACGGTGCGTTTGCCGCAGAGTCCTGCGTCGTATTTCGCGGCGCTGAAACCGGGGAACGGCCTCTGGATCGAGGAGAACGAAGGTGCGGGATCGGCGGTCTACGTGCGACGCACTGCGGACGCGCTGTACGCGTTTCCGCTGCAGGTGCCGACGCGCGGCCAGCAGGTGCGGCGCGCGGGCGGCGTGGCGGTGTGGGCGATCGCGTTCGTGCTCGTCGTGATCGTGTTGCGCTCGCTGCCGGTGATCGCATCGCTGATCCGCCGCTCGCCGCGCAACCTCGACTTCCGCACGCGCACGTCGCTGTACCTCACCGCGGTCGTGATCCTGCCGCTGATCGTGTTCGTGCTTTTCGTCCGCGCCTATCTCTCGAACCGGCTCGAGGCGGAGTATCTCGACCGAGGACAGACCGCGCTCAATGCGGCGGAGCGCGTGATCGAGGATTACCTCGCGTCGACGACGTCGACGTCGCATCCGGAACAGGTGCTTGACGACGACGTCCTGAGCTGGCTGGCGCGCGTGATCGGGCACGATCTGCATCTGTACCGCGACGACAAACTGATCGCCTCCAGCCGCCGCGATCTTTTCGCGGCGCGCGTCGAATCGCAGCGGCTGCCCGGGGACGTCTACGCCAGCATCATCGTCGGCGGACGCCAACGCGCCATCCGCAATTCGGGGCCGAATCAATTCATCGAGATCTATTCGCCGATCAATCTCGTGCACGGCCAGAACTACACGATGGCGCTGCCGCTGATCGTGCAAGGCCGCCAGATCGAAGCGCAGGTGAACGACCTCGCCACGACGATCTACATGTTGCTGATCTTCATCATCCTCGCCGCGATCTTCGTCGCGTACGTGGCGGCGCGAAGCGTGACGCAGCCGGTGCAGGCGCTGGTGGCGGGCTCGCGCGCCGTCGCCCGCGGCGACTTCGACATGGATCTCCGCGTTCCTTCCGACCCCGACCTCGGCCTGCTCGTGACGACGTTCCGCGACATGGCGCGTTCGATCCGCCGGCAGCAGAACGACCTTCGCCACGAACGAGACCGGCTGCAGACGCTGCTCGAAAACATCAACGCGGCCGTGGTCGTGCTCGACGGCACGATGCAGGTGTCGGGAACGAACGCCGGCGCGCGCCGGCTCTTCGGCGAGTCGATCGAGTTTCACGACGAAGTGCGCGAGTTCCTGGCCACTCATCAACGTGGACGCGCCGAGGCGAAGGAGATCGAGCTGAATGTGGACGGCAATGCACGGACGTTCCGCGTTTCCGTCGTTCCGCTGCCTGGCAGTGAAGAAGAGATGCTCATCGCAGAAGACGTCACCGAAATCCTGCGATCGAACCGGCTGGAGGCGTGGGGCGAGATGGCGCGGCAGGTCGCGCACGAGATCAAGAACCCACTGACGCCGATCCAGCTCACGGCCGAGCATCTGCGCGCGGTTGCGTCGAACAACGATCCCAATCTCTCCACGGTCGTCATGGCGGCCGTCGAGAACATCCTTCGGCAGGTGGTGACGCTGCGCGAGACGTCGAAGGAGTTCAGCGACTACGCGTCATTACGTACGGTTCAGCGCAAACCGGTCAAGCTGCGGCATCTGCTGGAGGAGATCGCATCGAGCTACGCCGAAAGCGGCGAGCGCGGCATCAACTTCCGCGCCGACATCGCGCCGACGACGCCGGAAACATTCTCCGGCGACGCGCGCCTCCTCCGCGGCGCGATCGCGAACCTGATCGAGAACGCCTTCCAGGCCGCGCCCGGCGGCGAGGTGCGGCTGGCAAGCTACGCCGTCGATTCGAAAGTGGTCGTCTCGGTCGACGACAACGGCCCCGGCGTCGCGCCCGAAGTGCTCCCGAAAATCTTCGACCCGTACTTCTCCACGAAATCCTCCGGCACCGGCCTCGGGCTGGCCATCACCCGCAAAGCCGTCGAAGAGCACGGCGGCTCGGTACACGCCGAAAATCTGAATCCCGGCTTCCGCATATCATTGGAACTCCCGGTTCGCTGAAATGATGGAAGTCGACGACGCACTCCCCGGCTCCGATCTAATCCGCCAAGGTTTGAGCGATCTCGCCTCGGGCGCCGAAACGATCGAGTCACTGCTCGTCCTCGTCGGCGCGCCACGCCTACGCCGCCTCGGCTTCGACGTTCCGGACGATACGCCGTATCTGCCCGAGGATCGCCTCTACGCGAAGCTCGCCGAACAGGATTCCGATTCGGCCCACTCGCGCTACAACGCGCTGATCGGGAGGTTAGTCAGCTTCGAACGGGCGTCGGAATGCGTAAGCCCGTAACGGAGCCGGTAGTGCGCGAGTTCATGCGCGCCATCGCGGCTGAGGCTCGCGAACCGGGCCGTATTTACCTGGCGGGCGGCGCCAGCGTGGTCCTGAAACACTGGCGGAGAAGCACGGTGGATATCGACATCACGATCATCCCCGAGAACGATCGAATTCTGCGCGCAATCCCGGACTTGAAGGAGCGGCTTCACGTCAACGTCGAACTATCGTCTCCGACGCATTTCGTGCCGCCGTTGCCCGGCTGGGAAGACCGCTGCCCGTTCATCACTCGCGAGGGCGCTATCGATTTCCACCATTTCGATTTCTACACGCAGGCGCTTTCTAAGATCGAGCGCGCGCACCGCAAAGACCTGCTCGACGTTGACTCGATGATTCGCAATGGTTTCGTTGACCCCAGGCGTTTACTCGCGCTTTTCGAAGAGGTATCCGGCCAGCTCTATCGATATCCGGTCCTCAACCCGCCAACCCTGCGCGCCGCGGTCGAGCGCCTCGCATCGGCCGCTCTACAATAGCCGCCGCATGGCGCAGGCCCTTCCAGTCATCCTCATCATTGCGGCGTATTTGATCGGATCGATTCCGTTCAGTTTTCTCGTCGTGAAGGTTGTGGCGGGGGCGGACATTCGGACGCACGGGAGCCGGAATGTCGGGGCGACGAATGTGGCGCGGAACTTTGGGAAGGCGCCGGGCATCGTCGCGCTGCTGCTCGATATCGCGAAGGGTTATGCGTCCGTGGCGCTGTCGCGATGGATCGTGAATCGTCCTGACTGGCCGTACGCTGCCGACGCCGCACATTCGACGCCGCTGTACTCGATGTCGCTTTGGATCGCGCTTGCGGCGCTCATCGCCGTGCTCGCGCATATGTATCCAGTGTGGCTGCGGTTCCACGGCGGCAAAGGGGTTGCCACTGCTGCCGGCGCGTTCCTGGCGCTCAATCCGATCGCCATCGCCGCGGGCATGATCGTGTTTCTGATCGTGATCTTGGTGACGCGGTTCGTCTCGCTCGCCTCGATCCTCAGCGCCGCGTCGATTCCGGTATTTCTTCGCTTCCTCGTTCACGCGCCGTTCTGGACGATCATCATCAGCACCGCCGTCGCGGTGGCCATCATTCTCAAGCACCACTCCAACATCGCGCGGCTGGCGCAGGGGTCGGAGCGGCGGATCGGCGAGCGCAACAAGCAATGAAGATCTCGATCATCGGCGCCGGCTCATTTGGTACGGCTATGGCCGCGGTGGCGGCGAGCTGCAACAACGACGTCGTGCTCTGGGCGCACGATCCGAACGTCGCCGCGGAGATCGAGCAGACGCGTCGCAATCCGATCTATCTGCAGAGCGTCGCGCTGGATGGCCGCGTGCGCGCCACGAGCTCGCTGGCCGAGGCGGCGGAGTTCAGCGACGTGTTGTTCATGATCGTCCCGAGCCATCACTACCGCGATGTGCTCGCCGACATCCGCGACCATCTTCGCGGCGACGTTGCCGTCGTCAGCGGGACGAAGGGCATCGAGAACGACACCTTGCAGCGGATGTCCGAGGTCACTGCGCAGGAGCTGGGAAGCGCGTTACGCGCGTTCGCAGTCCTCTCCGGACCAACGTTCGCGCTCGAGGCAGCTCGCGGCGATCCGACGGCGGCCGTCGTCGCGTCACTCGATCAAGGTCTCGCCGAACAGGTTCAGCGCGCGATGTCATCACCGGCCTTCCGCGTCTACAACTCGCATGACGTTGCCGGCGTAGAGCTGGCGGGCGCGCTGAAAAACGTCATCGCCATCGCGGCCGGCGTGATCGAAGGACTCGGCCTCGGGTCGAACACAACTGCGGCGCTGATCACGCGTGGCCTACACGAGATGACCAAGCTCGCGATAGCCCTCGGAGGACGGCTCGAAACACTCGCGGGCCTCGCGGGGATGGGCGATCTCGTCCTGACCTGCACCGGCTCGCTCTCGCGCAACCGCAGCGTCGGCGTGGCCCTCGGGCGCGGAAAGCCGCTCGCGGAAATCCTGTCCGAGTCGAGGACGGTGGCCGAGGGAGTACGGACATCGAAGGCGGCCAAGGAACTGGCGGACCGTCACGAAATCGACATGCCGATCACTGCCGAGATGTATCGGGTGCTTCACGAAGGCGAATCGCCGCGGGCGGCGCTGCAGAGGCTGATGACACGGTCACTGAAAGCGGAAGTAGCGCGATAAATTACGCCTCATCAGTAGCTTACGTCGCAGCACAAGTGGCTTTCGGCTTGCACTATTCAAAGGGCAGGAGGCCGACATGCTGCACTTTCTGAAGAAGCTTCTGATGTTCCGCGTTGGCCAGAAGACGACTCGCGGCGTAGCGCGCTCGATCGGACTCGGCAGGATCGCCACGATCGTCGGTCTGATCGGCGGCTACAAGCACATGCGCAGACACGCCTGATTTTCTGGAGTGCGGCGAGCAATCGCCGCGCTCTACTTCGGCGGTTTCTGAGGAGCGGTCGTCGTCTGCGGCTGCCCCAACGTTTCCGGCGTCAGCGCCTTGACCGTTGGAATCGGACCTTCGAGCGCAGGCGGTTCGTTGTACAGCGCTTCCGACGACTCTTCGGCGCGCGCCGCTGCTCTGACGGCGGCGGCTCTTTTCATCTCCTGCAATTTTGCGTTGCGTGCAGCCGTCGCGGCGGCTTCGGCGCGGACACGACGCTGTTCCGCTGCCATCTGCTCCATCGTCGGAGCTGCCGTCGCCGCCGGAGGCGCCGGCAGCTGTCCCTGTGTCGCGACAGTCGTGCTCGTGAAGTGACCGCCGGCGCGAACAAGGGTCTCGTTCGTGATGACCTGCCCGGGCTTCTTGTTCAGACGATTCGTCGCCTTGGCGGCGCGGACGAGGGGCGAGTCGCCGATGCCCGCAGCCTGTTTCGAGGATAGAAGCGTCTCGGTATGCTGCTGCGACGCGGTTGTCGCCTGCGGCTCAGCCGCGGACAGAGAGAGCGCGACGAGCGCAAGGCAACTGATGAGGGCGGTCAGTTTCATTGGGAGCCTCCGGTTGAGGGGTTCAATGTTACGCTTCCGGGGCCAAATTTCATGAACGTCCCGAATCTTGCACTGTGCGGGTCTGAATGACGCCCGAGCTACTGCTCCACAAGTTCGGATATCTGGCTGTCTTCGTCGGGACCTTCCTCGAAGGGGAAACGATCCTGGTGATGGCCGGCTTTTTTGCCGAGCGCGGCTATCTGAACCTTCCGCTCGTCATCATCACGGCGTGCAGCGGCGCCTACATCGGCCACGTCTTCTGGTTCTTTCTCGGCCGGAAGCAGGGCGTCAAGCTGCTGGACAAGTTTCCGCGTATGAAGCGCCACTTCGGCAAAGGCATCCGGCTCTTCGAGCGCTACGGCGCGCCGGCCATCTTCATCACGCAGTGGCTGTACGGACTGCGCATCACCTGCGCGGTGATCATCGGCATCTCGAAAGTATCGACGATCAAGTTCCTGATCTACGAGGCGCTGACGTGCATCGTTTGGGCGATCATCATCGGCACGGCCGGCTACTACTTCGGCCGCGCCGTCGAACGCGTCCTCGGCCGCGCCGCGCACATCGAGAAGTACGGTCTCCTGGTCCTGCTCGTCGCCGGTATCGGCGTATGGGCGTACCACAAGTGGAAAGAGAAGCGCGAAGACGCCGAGAACTGCCCGCCGTCGTCTTAGGCCGCGTGCGACCGCGCGAAGCGATCCTTCATCGACGCTCCCACCAACCAGGCCGCGCAGAGGCCGACCATCAGCACCGAGATCCATTTTCCGTAAATGCCGACCGGTGAGTACGGCTCGGTGGCGTTGTGAATGGCCTCGCTCCACTTGCCGAGCACTTCGGCCTCGGAGAACTCGTGGATCGAGTAGAAAAGGATCTGAATGGTGAAGAGCAGCAGGAAGAGGCCTGTCACCTGGAAGAAGCGTTTGACGTCGATGCGGTGCCCGTAGTGTGCCCAGGCCCACGACATCGCAGCCGCGGCGGCGATGCCGAGAAGTGAGCCGACGATGAAGCGGCTGTTGCGGACCTGGATCAGCATCAGCGCAGTCTCCATCCCCTCGCGCGTCACCATCAGCGTCGTGAAAAAAAAGACGCCGGCCACCGCCATCAAACGCGAAGCAGGAGAGGAGTAGACATCCAGCCGCCGTTCCATGTCGCCCTTCATCTTCGGCGCGGTGCGCCAGACGTGGACGACGAACGACGCCACGAGTACCGCCGCGATGAGTCCGAGGACGCCTTCCCAGAACGACTGATTCACGCGCATCAGCCACCAGCCGAGCCCGAAGCTGGCGATGACGGAGGCCACGATGCCGGCGTAGACGGCGGGACGGAGCCAGTCGCGGCCGGTCTTACGAAGGAAGGCGAAGATGATGGCGACGCTCAGGAAGGCTTCGAAGCCTTCGCGAAAAACGATGATGAGGGCAGGGATCATTGGTTCATTTGCGGAGCTTCATGGCCCCTTCGCCGATCGTCATGACGCGATCGGGCGAAGCTGGCTGCTCCCCTTTCCGGTGGCAGGAATCGCAGACCCCGAGGATCTGCAGGTTGTGAAACGTGGGGGTGAATTTCTTCCGCGCGCAGATGTCGAGCTGGCGTTGTTCGAGCTCGGGATCGTTGAACTCGATCACGCTTCCGCAGGCGGTGCAGACGAGATGATCGTGATGCGAGTCGCCGCGAACGTGCTCGTAGTGGTAGTGCTCCTCGCCGAGGTGGACGCGGCGAACGAGACCTGACTTCACGAGCAGTTCGAGAGTGCGGTAGACCGTCGCCCGCGAGATCTTGACGCTCTTCTGCTTCATCTTGAAGAGCAGTTCGTCCGCTTCGAAGTGGTAGTGCGTGGAAAAGATCTCGCGCACGAGCGAGGTGCGCTCCTGCGTCAGCTTCTGGCCCTGTCGCGACAGGAAGTCCTGGAAGCGGGTGATCTCTCGTTCGATGGCAGGCATGAATGATGTTGAGACTGAGTCTCAGGTGCGGAGAACAGTGTAGGCGGACGGAAATTTCGTGTCAACCGGCGTCGGCGGTCGGAGCGCGCGAAGGCGCGCATAACAAACTTAGCCCCGCGCTCTGCGCGGGGTTCAGGAGTACCACGCGATGTGCGGCCGCGGAGGCGGCCGCTACAAAATCTCGCGCTGCGCGAGCGCTTTGTAGTGACCGCCTCCGCGGTACGAAATTCAGCCGCGCCCGTTTTCCCCGCGCTGAGCGCGGGGCTAAGTTTGTGAAGCGCGCCTTCGCGCGCGAGCTACATCTCCCGCACCGTGATCATCCGCACCGCGTCGACGACATCGCTCGTTGACAGCGGCTTGAGCATCACATCGGCCACGCCCGCTTTCTGGAACGCGGTGTCGAGTTGGACGAGCGTATCGTCGGTCATGAGGACGATCGGGACCGGGCGGAGGCGTTCGTCGCGCTGGACGATGCGGACGAAGCCGAGGCCGTCCGCAACCAGCTCTTCGCCCGCTTCCGGCGGAAGTTCGAAACCGCCGCGGATTTTGGCGTCGAGAAAAATCATGGCGGGCGTTTGCTCAAACGCCAGATTGACCGCCTCGCGGGCGTTGCTCGTAGCCAGCACGCGATAGCCCTCGGCCTGCAGCACGCCGGTCAGGAACGACAGCGCCTGGAGATCGTGCTCGATGACCAGCACGGTGATCCGCTTCGACGCGCTGCGCGTCATGCTGGCCGCTTTCAACATGCCGTCGATGCGGTCGAGCAGTTCGCGCGCGCTGCGCGGACGATCCGCCACTTGCTTCTCCAGCATCGACGCCACCAGCTCGCGCGTGGCCGGCGTGATGTCGAGCGACTCGTCGATCGGCTCCGGCGCCGCCGTGAGATGCGCTTTCAACACTTCGTTGATCGACAGAGCGCGGTACGGCAGCACGCCGGTGAGCATGCGGTAGAGCACGACGCCGCATGAGTAGAGATCGGACGCCGGGACCACCGGCTCGCAGCGGAGTTGCTCGGGCGCCATGTAGTCGGGCGTGCCGGCCAGCTCCTTGCGCACCAGGTCCTGCGACGTCGCGATGCCGAAGTCGGTGATGAAGGCCATGCGGTCTTTGTTGAGCAGGATGTTTTCGGGCTTGATGTCGCGGTGCACGATGCCGAGGTCGTGGGCGGCGCGGAGGCCGCGCAGCACCTGGCGCATGATCGAGAGCGCCGTGTGCTCGTCAAAGTTCGGCCGCCGCGTGAGGTGCTTGAGGAGATTGTCCGCGTCGATGTACTCCATCGAAATGAACGGGTAGCCCTCCGCGAATCCGAGGTCGAAACTCTGCACGACGTTGCGATGCCGTATCCGCCGCGCCAGCTTCAATTCGTTCTTGAAGCGCTCGAAGGAGTCGGGATCATCGTGGATCGGCATCGACAGCACCTTGAGCGCGACCACTTCGTCGATCGACTCGTCGACGGCGGAGCAGACGTAACCCATCGCGCCGGAGCCGAGGAATCGCTGGATGCGGTAGCGGCGGGCGAAGACGGATCCCGGCGCGAGCATCGCTTCGACCGCCTGCGTGCCAGGGCGCGTCTTCTTCCGCACCGACTTGATCAGCGTGGCTTCACTCTGCGCTTCGGCGGCGATGAATGTCGGATACGTTTTCTCGCGTTTGCCGGTGTCGTCGCTGACGAGCGTCGGCGACGTCAATTCAGGATCGTCGCCGTGCAGCGAACGGTCAGCGGGATCGCGCCGCCCGCACTGACTGCAGAAACGGTCGATCGGACGCACTCCTGCGCCGCAGCCGAGGCAGGCCAGGTCGTAGCCCGGCTCTGAAACCAGGTCAGCCATCGATCTCCGCCGAGACAACTACGTTCGGAGCGAGCTTGGCCAGCGTCGGAATCGATGAGCGCTGCCAGGTGACGTTTCGGTCGTACTGCAGCACGAGGCCGTAGCCGCTGCCGTGCGACTTGCAGCGCGTGATCCAGCGAACGAGCGTCAGGATTCCGGAACTGTTCATGAAGTTGAGATCGCGCACGTCGAGCTCGACGATTTTCAGATTCTGCCGAAGCGCCTCGTCGTCGATGAGCGTCCAGTACGGATTGAGCACCTCGCCGGGATCGCGCATCTCCACCGCGCCGGACATGGCCACCCGAAGCGTGTCGCCATCGAGTAGTGGCAGGATCGTTAGTGTGTCCACCTTGAGCGGCGGGATGAAACCGCGATCGTTGCTCATGCCGCCTCCAGTTTGAAGATGGCGTGGATGGAGACTTCGCCGTCGTTGACTTCGAGGCGCAGCCGCGCGCCGGCTTCGAACAGAATCCGGATCAACCCCAGCCGGCTCTGGCCCTCGGTCATGGCTGCTTCCTCCATCTTTTTCAGGTAAACGGCTTCCGGTTGCCCCGACTGGATCAGCGCGAGCTCGCGGCGGAGCGTGTTGATGTGATGCGGCTCCGCTTTGTTTTTCACGCAGACATCGACTTCGTTGTCGGCCTTGGCGATGGAGATTTTGAGGTAGCCCTCTTCCTCCGACGCGTACTTCACCGCGTTTTCGAGCAGTTCGGAGGCCGCCATCGAAATCTGCTCGGCGCGCTCTTTGTCGGACAGGCCGATCATGAAGAAGCTGGCCACGAACCGGCGCACGCAACTGATGTACGTCCAGCGAGGTCCGAAGCGCATCTCCACATAGTCGGAGGAAAGCCGTTCCGTGATCATCTCAGCTCCTTTTGACCGCCATCAGGCTGACGTCGTCTTTCGGCGTTCCAGCCCACTGCCACGCAGACGCCGCGATCGTGGTGACGATCGCCGCGGCCGGTTTGTCGTGAAGTTTTTTCAGATCGTTCGTCAACCGCTCCATGTCGTAGCACTCGCCCGCGGCGTTGCGGGACTCGGTGACGCCGTCCGTATGCAGCAGTGCGACGTCGCCACGGTTCAGCGTGATGCTGCGATCCTCGGTCACGTGTTCTACGTCATCACTGATCCCCAGCCACACGCCCTCGGTCGGAAGACGCTCGATGGTTCCAGTCGCTGCGCGATAGATCAGCAGGTCCGTGTGCGCGCCGGCGTAGACGAGGCGGCCGTTCTCCTCGATGCGTGCCACGACCATGGTCATGAACTTCTCCTGCCCGAGGCGCTGGAGGTTGGAAAACATCGCGCGGTTGAGCAGCGAGACGAACTTCGCCGGCGACTGGTAGTGACCGTTCTGTTCGCAGAGTATCGTGAACATCGACTGGGCCATCATCATGATCAGCCCCGAGGTGACGCCGTGGCCGGTGACGTCGCCGACGCCGATCCACGCGCCGCCGTTCGTCCGGCGGAATTCGTAGAAATCGCCGCCGACCTCCTCGGCTGGCAGCATCACCGCTGAGATGTCGTAGCCAGGCAATTCGAACGTTCGCGGCAGCACCGACGTTTGGATCGAGCGCGCCAGCGCCATCTCCTGATCGTGCTTCGCCAGGATCTCCGCATCGCGCGCGCGGATCTCGCCGAGCATTTCGTTGAAGCCGTCGATGAGCAAGCCGATCTCATCGTTCGCTTCTTTCTCGACGCGCAGCGTGTAGTCCTTCTCGCGCGAAACGCGTTTCTCGGCGCGCAGCAGGCTGTGTATGGGGCGGGAGATGGCGCGCTGAAAGACCGACGCGAGAAGCAGCGCGACGAAGGCCGCGGCGACGTAGATGCCGCCGGCGATCTGCAACGTCCGCGCGCGGCGAACGGCCATCTCGCTCAGATCGGAGCGGACGGTGAGCGTGCCAACGCGCGCGCCGCTGAACAGAATCGGCCGCGCCACGCCGATGTGCTGCGCGTCGATCCACGTTCCGTCGTGCGGCAGGATCGCGGGCTTGTCGCCATCTTTCGCGCGGACATACGTCGCAAAGAGCGCCCCCTTGCTGTCGTAAATCGCCGCGCTGGTGATCTGCGGCTGCGCACGCAACGCGGCGAGCGTAGCCTCCGCCTGCCGGTGATCGTTGAATGCGACCGACGACGACGCGTTCTCGCCGAGGATGCCAGCGAGGGTGTCGACGTCGCGCAGCACCTCGTCGCGAAACGTAGCGCGGTCGTACGAGGTCAGCGCGCCGACGGTCAGCAGCAACGCTGCCAGACTCGTCAGCATGAACCCGGTCATCAACTTGCTGCGGATCGAGAGATCGCGGAAACGCGCCATGTTGGATGTGCGGGTAGTTTACCTGTCATCCTGAGCCGCCGGAGGCGTCGTAGCCGAAGGCGGAGCGCCGTAGGACGGTCGAAGGACCTCCAACCTGAAACCCGGGAGGGCGAGGGCGTTTGATATGGCTGAAAGCCCCCGCCCTTTCCCGGTTATCAGGTTGGGGGTCCTTCGACCGTCCTCCGCGACTGCGCCTTCGGCTCCGTCGCTCCGGCGGCTCAGGATGACAGTGCTACTCCAGCGCTGCGTGTGCAAACGATCCGATTACCGCCGGCTTGATGCGCCAGATGTCGCGTGCGTATTCGGCGATCGTTCGGTCGGATGAGAACTTGCCCATCCGCGCGATGTTCAGCAGCGATTTGCGATTCCACTGGCCGCGGTCGAGCCACACTTCGTCCACGCGCTTCTGCGTTTCGATGTATGGCTCGAGATCCGCGAGGTGGACGTATTCGTCGCGGGCGCTGAGTAGCTTGGAGACGATCGGGCGGAAGAGATCCTTGTCGCCGCGCGAGAAATGGCCGGCGGCGATCGTGTCGATGACGCGGCGAACGTTGTGGTTCGCACCGAGGTAGTGCTCCGGGCTGTAGCCGGTCTTGAGGAGTGACGTCACCTCTTCAGCCCGCAGGCCGAAGATGAAGATGTTCTCCTCACCCACTTCGTCGCGGATTTCGATGTTCGCGCCGTCGAGCGTGCCGATCGTCAGCGCGCCGTTGAGCGCGAGTTTCATGTTGCCGGTGCCCGACGCTTCCTTCCCCGCCGTCGAAATCTGTTCGCTCAACTCTGCCGCAGGAATGATCGCCTCGGCCAGCGTGACGCGGTAGTCCGGAAGGAAAACGACGCGCAGCCAGTCGCGTGTGCGCGGGTCCGCGTTCACGACCTCGCCGACGGCGTGAATCAACTTGATGATCAGCTTGGCCATGAAATAGCCCGGTGCTGCCTTGCCCGCGAAGTAGAACGTACGCGGCGCGAGCGGCTGCTGCTGGTCTTCGACGATCTGCCAGTAGCGGTCGATGACGTGCAGGATGTTGAGCAGTTGGCGCTTGTACTCGTGCATCCGTTTGACCTGCACGTCGAACATCGAATTCGGATCGACGATGATGCCGGTCAACTCCTTCGTCAGCTTCGCGAGCGCGAGCTTGTTGCGGCTCTTGACCATCTCCAGGCGCTCGAGCAGTCCCGCATCCTCGGCGAACAACTCAAGTCGCCGCAGCTCGTCGAGGTTGCGGATCCAGCCGTTTCCGATCGCGCGCGTGATCAACGACGCCAGCGGCCGATTCGCGTGCAGCAGCCAGCGCCGCGGCGTCACACCGTTCGTCTTGTTGTTGAAGCGCTCGGGATAGAGCTTGTGGAACTCCGGTGCGAGCGTCGTCTTCACCAGTTCGGAATGCAACGCAGCGACTCCGTTTATTGAATGGCTGCCGGCCATCGCCAGATTGCCCATCCGCACGTTGCGCCGGTCGCCGTCGTCGAAGAGCGAGACGCGTTGTTGCATGACCAGGTCGCCCGGAAATCTTCTCTCGACCTCGGCCACGAGTCTCCGATTGATCTCCTGCATGATCTGCAGGTGCCGCGGCAGCAGCCGTTCCAGCAGATCGAACGGCCATTTCTCCAACGCCTCGGGCAACAGCGTGTGATTCGTGTAGCCGCACGTGGCCACCGTCGTCGCCCACGCTTGCTCCCACGGCTGACCGTGATCGTCGATGAACAGCCGCATCAGCTCGACCACGGTGAGCGCGGGATGCGTGTCGTTCATCTGAATGGCAACCTTTTCCGCAAAGTCATCGAACGAATCATGCGTTTCGAGGTAGCGCTTGACGATGTCGCGCACGGAGCAGGCGACCAGGAAGTACTCCTGCAGCAATCGCAGCTCGCGCCCTCGGTCCACCGAATCCGAGGGATACAAGATCTTCGATATTGCCTCGGTGTTGATCTTGTGTTGCACCGCGGCGATGTAGTCGCCGGAGTTGAAGATGCCGATATCGAATTCGTCCGACGAGCGCGCCGTGAAAAGCCGCAACACGTTGACGGTCTCGCCGCCGTAGCCGGCGATCGGCATGTCGTACGGAACGCCGACGATGAGTTTGAAATCGACCCACGACGGCTGGTACACGCCGCCGACAGTCGTATGCGCGATGGCGCCATAGACCGGAATGATGATCGCCTCATCCGGCCGCTCGATCATCCACGGCGATCCGCCTTCGTCGAGCCAGTGATCGGGTTTTTCGTGCTGATACCCGTTGACGAAGGTTTGCCGGAAAAGTCCGAACTCGTAGTTGATGCCGTAGCCGAAGCCGGGCATGTTCTGCGACGCGAGCGAGTCGAGGAAGCAGGCCGCGAGCCGTCCCAGCCCGCCGTTGCCGAGGGCAGCGTCATGTTCGAGTGATTCGAGCTCTTCGAGATCGACGCCGAGCTCCGCGATGATCGCCTTCGCCTCGTCGTACAGCTCGAGGTTCGTCAGGTTGTTGCCGAGGGCGCGGCCCATGAGGAACTCCATCGACAGGTAGTAGAGCCGCTTGGAATCCTGATCGCGATACCGCCGCTCCGTCTCGCGCATGGCGTCGAGCATCGGCCGGCGCACAGCAATCGAAAACGCGTGCAGCCGCTCGCGCATCGACGCCTCTTCCCAAACGCGCCCACGCGCAAATCGAAGAAAGGCCTCGATGCCCTCGCGCAGATGCACGAAGCGAAGCGAGACGTTGCTGTCAGATGCCGAGGAAACGGGACGCATTGCTGGATTCTATGGGGAGTGCGAAGCAAGTGCGACCGGAGCGCTGGCGTCGCGCCGGCTGGCCCGGCTGCGTCCTCGCTGCCGAACCGGCACACCCTCAAATCTCGCTGGTAACACGACGCTTGCGCAAGCCTCCCATTCGGCGGCGTGACGCCGCCGGGCCAGCCGGCGAGGACGCCAGCGCTCCATCGCCACCACACTCGAAATCTATTGCTGAATCGTCGGCGCCACCGTCGAACCCGTCGTCGTGACCACGCTCGGTTGTGGCGCCGTTGCCTGCGGCTGCGCCTGCACCGACGGCTGTTGCTGCGTTCGCGTCACGGCTTTGTTGCCGAGGTAGGCGGCGTGGCTGATGCCCATCAGGGCGATCAGGTTCTCCGGCAGTTGCGGGATCAGCACATCGCTGATCGATTTCATGTTCGTGAACATCGCGTCGGCAGTGCCGAGGAAGACGACGGCGGAGACGATCGTGAAGAAGAACATCTGCACTTTCGAGAGGTCGGTCGTGTGCGCGTCGGCAAGCTCGTCGCCTTGGAACATGTCGCCGACGTTCGCGTCGCTGATGTCTTTGTTTTTGTACATCACGCCCTGCGCGGCGGTGAAGTTGCCGTCTTCGTCGTTCAGATTCGCTTGCGCATCCGCGAGAGCAGCCGGCGGCGTCCGCTTACCCGACTTGTTCGCGTGCACGATCGACGTTCCGACCGCAGAGCCGTAGCTGATACCCATCAACATCAGGAGATCGGGGCGGAGCAGGTCCTTCGCATCGACGAGCGACATCCCCTGCCACGCGCGGCCGAGAAGGATCGTGGCGTAGTCGGCGAGGATGAGCACCGTCCAGAGCACCGCCTGAAAGCGCGAGAGGCTCATCACGTTGCGTTCGTTGATGAGGATTCCCCAGAAGCGGTGCGTGACGCTGACGCCGACGGCGATCATGAGCGCGGTCAGCGCGGCCACTTCGACCCAAAGCACGACCAGCGCGTTGTGTGCGGCGAAGCGCGGCGCGATGGCGACGGCAGCGACGCAGATGAGAATCGACAGTGCTGACGACGATTTCATGGGGACCCCCAAAAAAGTGGATTAGTAGATTAGTGGATCACTAGATTAGTGGATTCGTAGGTCAGTGGCGAGCCCGGCACGCCCGCTCCGAGACGGCGAATCGACTGACTCCCTAATCCACTGATCGACTAATCCACTAATCCACTGAACTTACCGCCGCGCGATCACGGCAATCGAGACGTCGTCTTCCGGCGCGCGGCCGCCGGTGAAAAGGTTCCATTCGCCGATCAGCGTCTCGACGAGGGTCGATGCCGAGGCCGAGGGGTGCCAGCCGGCGATCGCGTCGACGTACGCGTCTCCGAACTCCTTCTCGTTCGCGTTGCGCGCCTCAGTCAGTCCATCCGAGTGGAACAACAGCCGCTCGCCACGTTCGAGCGAGCCGCGTAACTCCTGCCACTTCATCTCTTTCTTCACGCCGAGGGGATACGAGCCGGCACCGATACGGTCGATGACCTTGCCTCCGGCGATTTTCACGATCTGCGGATGACCGGCGACCGTCGCGATGAACGTGCCGTCGCGTTCGAAAAGGAAGTAGCAGCAAGAGAAAAACGAGCGCGGACCGCCGGTGCGGCAGAGGATGCGATTGAGCGAGCTGATGATTCCGCCGGGCGACGGATCGACGTCAAGCTGCGTCCGCCACGCCGCGTGCGCGACGGCCATCACCAATCCCGCGGCCATGCCGTGACCGGAGGCATCGCCGAAAAGAACGGCGAGGCGGCCATCCGGAAGCGGAACGAAGTCGTAGATGTCGCCGCCGACGGTATTGGCGATGCGATTGAACGCAGCGATCTCGTACTCGCTGGTCTGCGGCGGCGACTTCGGAATCAGATCGGCCTGCAGGTCGCGCGCGAGCTCCAGCTCATCGCGAAACTTGATCTTGTCGATCAGCTCCATCGCCAGAAGGATGACGATGATCATGAACGAGCCGGCCATTTCGAAGTAAGGCCAGGCGTGGAAACTGCGGTGATCGCCGACCGCATCCAGCATCCCGAGGAAGAACCAGACGAAACCGACGAGGAAGAAGATGCGCCGATGCGGTGCGAGACGTTTGGCCAATCCGAGAAGCATGGCGCTGCGGGTGCGGACGAAGCGCCGCAGCCAGCGGGGATCGCCGTCGATCTGCGACTGGTAGTCGGCGATCAGCATCTTTCGCGTCTCGGGCCATTCGAGCGCGTAGAGGTTCGTCATGTCCTTCGTTTTGATCGACGAGAACGTGTCTTTCCCCAGTTGCACCCAGTCGTGAAACACAGCCATGGCTCGATTGTACGGAGAAGCAGCGGCAGAGTTCCGGCGCTGTAAACTGCGCCGATGCGTCGATGGGTGCGGTGCCTCGTTCCAGCGCTGCTCGTCTCGCTCGGCCTCAGCGCCCAGGAACTTCCGTTCCGCCACTTCACGCCTAACGATCAGGTCAATCCGCTCTCCTCCGCCAGCGTCCAGAAAGTTACGCAGGACCACCTCGGATACATCTGGTTGGCGTTCTATTCGTCAGGGCTGACGCGCTACGACGGTCACGCGATGGAGCAGTACGGGATCGAGGACGGCTTGCGCGATCTGACGCTGCGCGAGGTGGCCGAGGATGGAACGAATCATCTTTGGGCGGGATCGGAATCGGGATTGGTCGTCTCCGAAAAGCCGCTCGACGCGTACGAGCCCGGAAAGCGCGTGAAGTTCGTCAGCGCGGTGGGGAGCGAGCACCTGCCGCAGATGCGCGTCCGCCGAAATTGCCTCGTCACCGGCATCGACGGCTGGGTGTGGGCCGGCGTGCAGGATGTGCTGGTCCGCTACCGCTTTCACGGCGACGCGCTCGAACGCGGCCCGGTCGATACGGTGCCGATGACCGCCGGCATCTCCAGCATGCTGATGCGGCGCGACGGATCGGTGCTCGTGGCGCTGAACTCCGGAACGATTCTGCAATTCGATCGCGATGGAACGTTTCGCGGGCCGCTGACGGGACCGCCGGCGTGCATCGACAGCGCGTTGATGCAGGAGCGCAATGGCTCGCTGTGGGGCGGATGCACGAACGGTGTCGTGTGGCGCGGCCAGGGCGATCGCTACGAGGTCATCAATCACGATCTCAGCGAGCGGATCGTTTCGATCATCGAGACGTCGCGCGATGAACTTTGGGTGGCCAGCCTCGGATCGGGCGCGGTGCGTCTCGACGAAAACAATTTCGCGGACCGTCTCGTCGTCAATCGATCGAGCGACCTCCTCGGCGACACTCTCTGGGCGCTGTTCGAGGATCGCGAAGGCAACCTCTGGTTCGCGCAGAACGGCGGCGTGTCGCGGCTCCGCAAGGACTATCGCGCGTTCGAGTCGCTGACCGGACGTTCGCACGCGGGCGAGCAGCCCGCGCTGCCCGATCCGAGCGCGTTCTCGGTTCTCCCTCGCGAAACGAGCGGGCACGGCGCCTTTTCGAATCTGATGTTCGTCGGCACCGGAGGCGGTATCGCGGCCTTCGCGCCCGATCGGACCCGGACGGTCCTTCGCGTCAGTGAGGGATTGCTCAGCAACTCTGTTTACACGCTGGCTCGCGATGCCGAGGGTCGCATCTGGATTGGAACCGTCGGCGGAGTGAATTGCCTTTCGACCGCGAAGGATGCACCGCCGATGTTGGCCGCATCGACGCGCACGAGCATCACGCTTGGCGGCATCACCGGTGTCAACACGTCGTACCCGGTCGATACGACGTACCTCGTGCAGCCGTTCACGATGCGCGGCGCGGAAACGATCTGGCTGGCCGGCATTCACGGCCTCACCTGCCTGGCCGGAGGTCAGTGGTACCTGTTCGGAACGCCCGCGGGACTGCCGCCGGCTGGGGCGAGCTCCGTCGCAGTCGATGATCGTGGCTACGTATGGGCTGGCACGCCGGACAGCGGACTTCTTCGCAGCATCGCCCCATTCGATCCGGCGACGTTGCAGCCGGGCGAAGCGGATAAATTTTTCGCTCCGGCCTGGTCGCACGCAACGGGTGCCCGCACTGATTCCGTTCGCACGTTGTTATGGGCGGGCGGCCATCTGTGGGGTGGTACCGCGAACGGCCTGGCCATCCTCGAAACGAATCCGCTGCGCACGGTGACCACGCTTCCCGATTCGGCGCTCGGCGGGAGCATGGTGGCGGGGCTGATGCCGTCGCCCGGCGGCCAATCGGTCTGGGTCAGCCAGAACGCCGGACTCGCGGAAGTCGATCTGCGCGACTTCCACATTCGCACGCGCGTGTCGAAAGCGGACAGCCTCATCGACGACGAAGCGTGGGCCTACGATCCGCTCGCCGTCGGAGAGGATGGGCGCGTCTACCTGGCAACGCCGCGCGGTGTGTCGATCTTCAATCCATCGCTGCGCGAGCCGAATGCGGAGCCGCCGGTGGTGCGCTTCCGCGACGTCGCCTTCCACGAAGACCGCCGCGGCAACAACGAGATCTCGATCGCCTACGCCGCGTTGACGTTCAGCGACGAATCGCGCGTCGTCTATCGCACGAAGCTCTTCGGCTACGACAGCAATTGGTCGTCCGCGAAGCCGGACGCGAAGATCCGCTACACGAATCTGCCCGCCTACCTGTTCCCGAAGTCGTACCGGTTTGCGGTAATGGCGCGCAACAGCGACGGCGTTTGGTCGCTGCCGCAGCTCTACGAATTCTCGGTGATGCCGGCATGGTGGCTGCGCTGGTGGGCGTTGATCGCGTACGTCGCGCTGATCGTCGCCATCGCCAGCCTCGCCAACCGCCTGCGCGTGCGCCGTCTCCGGCGACGCAATCGGGAGCTCGAAGAGATCGTCTCAGCGCGCACGCACGAACTGGAAGCGCTGGACAAGATGGTCGAGATCATCAACCGGGAGCTCGTTCTTGAAAACGTGTTCCGCAGTCTGCTCGAACAGGGGATGAAGCTTTTCCCGCAGGCCGGCGCCGCGGCGTTTCTGCAGTTCGATCACGAGCACCATTCCACTGCCGTCGTCGCGGAGCTCGGCTACGACGACGAGTCGTTCCGCGAGGTTCGCCTGACTCCCGACGAAGCGGTGCGGCGCTACTCCGAACGCGCGGAACTGCTCGAAGAGGGCGTGTATCTCATCAAGGGAGATGTGTTCCACGAGCTCGCCGGCAACGAACAGACCAGGCATTTCCGCGTTCCCAAGTCGATGCTGGCCATGGAGGTATCGCTCGGCGGCCGCATCGAAGGATTCCTGATCTTCGACAACTTCACCGATCCCGACGCGTTCGGCCGCCACGACCTGCGCAAGCTCTCGCGCGTTCGCGAGCACGCCATCTCCGCCATTTCCAAAGCGCGGATCCTGCGCGAGCTGCAAATGAAAAATCGCGAGGCCGAGGAGGCCAATCAGGCCAAGAGCCGCTTCCTGGCGAACATGAGCCACGAATTGCGGACGCCGATGAACGCGATCATCGGCTTCTCCGAAATCCTGATCGAACGGCTCGAAGCGCAGATCGATGCGAAGTCGGTCACGTTCATCCGCTCGATCCTCAGCTCGGGCAAGCACCTGCTGGAAATCATCAACGACATCCTCGACCTCTCGAAAGTCGAAGCAGGCAAGATGGAGCTGCTGCCGGAGACGTTCCCCGTGCGCAGCGCGATCGAGAGCGTCTGCCAGGTGATGCGCGGGATGTCGACGCGGAAGTCGATCACGTTCTCGGTGGAGATCGAGCCGGGCGTGACGGCGATCGAAACCGATCAGGCCAAGTTCAAGCAGATCCTCTACAACCTGCTGTCGAACGCGGTGAAGTTTTCGCCGTCGGATTCGACGGTGACGATTCACGCGCGGCGGATTCATTCGATCGACGAGCGGCCCGAAGCGATCCGCGTCGACGTCATCGATCGCGGCATCGGAATCGCCGCGGAGAATCTGGCGGTGATCTTCGAAGAGTTCCGCCAGGTCGACGGCACACTCAACCGGCAATACGGCGGCACGGGACTCGGGCTCTCCCTCGTCCGCAAGTTCGTGGAGTTGCAGGGCGGGACACTGATAGTAAACAGTGAGGTCGGCAAAGGGAGCACGTTCACGTTCACGCTGCCCATCCATTTCGCCGGGACGACGATTCCCAGCCCGATCATCAATGTCGATGGAACGGTGATTCCGCCCGGCGAGCGCGTGCTCGTCGTCGAGGATGAAGACCTCGCCTATTCAACGCTTGCCACGTACCTGCAGGCCTCGGCGTATGTTCCGATCCGGGCCCGCAACGCAGACGAAGCGCTCCGCCTGGCCCGCACGATCAAGCCGGTCGCGATCACGCTCGACGTCGTGCTGCCCGGGGCGCAGGGGTGGGACGTGCTTCGCGCTCTGAAAGCCGATGCCGCCACCGCGAGCCTGCCGGTGATCATCGTGTCGATGATCGACAATCGCGAGCTCGGCCTCGCCTTCGGCGCCGACGACTACTTCGTCAAGCCGGTCGACTGGACGCGGCTGATGCGCCGCCTTCGCGAGATCACCGCGCGCACCTCCGCTCCGAAACGCCCGCGCCTTCTGCTGATCGACGACGACGTCAGCGTTCACGACATGCTCGAAGCGGAGCTGACGAAGCAGGGTTACCAGCTCGAGAAAGCGTTCTCCGGAGCGGAAGGTCTAGAGCGCGCCGCGAGCAGCACGCCGGACGTGATCATTCTCGACCTGGCCATGCCCGGCATGAGCGGATTCGAAGTGGCAACGCTTCTCAAGCAGAGCGAGGTGACCTCGCGCATCCGCATCCTCGCCTTCACGGCCAAGGAGCTGACGGCGGCCGACCGCGAACAGTTGCGCACCGGCTTCAGCGCGATCGTTTCCAAAGGCGCATCGGCCGGCGCCCGGCTGATCCAGGCCATCCACGCACTCGACGCGCGGGCGACTACGAGCCCGTAAACACTGTGCCGGACGGACCCGCGGTCGTACCTCCGCCACCGCCGAACATCGAGGAACGAACGACGCTCGGAATCGACGGCAGAAAGAGGAGCGCCGCGGCGATGAACACCAGCGCGATCGGCGTGCCGATCGGAACTTGGGTCGGGTTGTCCTTGTGCTGCTTGAACTTCATGATCGCGCCGATCGAAAAGGCCAGCCCCGCCAGGTAACTGCCAGCGGTGATCAGCTTCGAGAGATTCGAGAAGCTGGCGGTGATAGAGGATGCGACCTCGCCGATCGTCAGGCCCGCAGTCGAAGTGGTCTGCGCGGCCGGGAGAACGACAAACGAGTTTGTACTGGTGGCTTCGAGCGCCCGAACGTTCAATCCCGGTGGGATCGGGAATCCGCGCTCGGTGAGTACCGCGGCAGGATCACTGAAGAGCCGTTGCTTCAAATCCGCGTCCTGCCAGGAGTCGATGACCAGCTTCGCGTAGGCATCGAGTGTGGAGGTCGGAGCGGCGTTGCTGCTCGCCAGCGACGTCACCTCCTGCGCCGCGTCTCCGGAAAGGTTCGCCGGCTTCGCAGGGATCACGAGGTTCACGAGCGTGCCGCTGTTTTCCAGCACCTGCAGCGATGTGCCTGCCGGTACGGTGATGCCCTGGCTCTGCAATGCCGTGGCCGCCGAAGTCAGAAGTTGATTCCGGAATGCCGGGTCGGTCGCGGCTTTCGTGATGACCTTCGCCACCTGATCCATCGTAGTCGTCGCTTCGGATGCGCTCATCGCTTGCTCCCTTTCGCCGGATTGATGGGGTTGTGTGGATGGATCGTAAATCCATCGGCGTCATCTGCGGATCAGGTTTTCGAGAAACCTTCGCGTTTCCGCGGTCGGATAAAGCACGTTTCCCTTCGCATCCGCGACGCGAAATTCGGCGATGTACTCGTCGTAGCCGGGGTAGTCGGCGCTGAGCCGGTCGTGCATTCCGGGCAGCGAGTCGTCGTTGAAGTACGCGCCGGAGCGGTCGCGCATCGCGTAGCCGAGAACGGCGCCGATGTCTTCGTAGATGAGGATCGACCGCCGAAACTCGTTTCGCTGCTGGCCGATCGGCATGACCTCGGCCACGAACTTCGCGACCGCCAGCGCGCCGTCGAAGCGGCGCGAATCGCTCGTGGCGTTGGCATCGCGGAGCCATGTCAGCACGATGCCCGGAACGATCGCCGGAATGCGCCGCGGCAGCGGCCGTTCGACGCGCGCCGGCACGGCGAACAGCAGAGGGATGATGAAGAACGCGGCGGATCGTGAATCCACTGCGATCGGGTGCCGCTACTTGCTGGCCATCGGCCGGTGCGAACTTTCCGCACCGAGGGCACGGGCCGTCTCGATCAACTCCTGGATCGTGGTCTGGTCTTTCCCAGCGGCCTGCAGCATGTAGATGCGGATCGCGCTTCCCACCGGGATGAGCGTATTGGCGGGATCGGCGTAGAACTTTTCGAGGCCGGAAACGAGCTCGAAGCCGGACATCTTGCCGGCGGTGGAGCTCTGGCGCTCGGTACGGGCAGCCAGGCTGGCGCAGGCCGAATTCGCGCCGGCGGCCACGTCGATCTTGTTCAGCGCATCGAGGTATCCCTGCGAGTAGCCGATGGACCAGAACAGTTTCTCGGTGCTGCTCAGGCGCAGGAACTCTTCGCCGTTGGCGGGTGGCGTGATCTCGGGCGTCGTCGCTCGATCGGCGGCATTAGCGACGATCGCGGACAGCATCAGGGCGATAGCAACGGCAAGTTTTTTCATTGGCAGCCTTTCGAAGACGCTCGCGGATTTTGAACAGCTCATGGGACCCGGTGTCGCGTGATTCTACCAAAGGGAAGTCTCGGATCGCCAAGAGATTGCGTGACTCACTCGATTGCGCCTTCGATCTTCGCGCGATACCGCGTCACATCAGGCGTGACGGCGATGTACGGCAGCGCCGCGGCGAGCTCGCGTTTGGCGTTGCCGTAGTGCCCGGTCTCGTACAGGGCGACGGCGTAGTAGTAGTGATACCCCTCTTCGCCGCGACCGATCGCGCCTGCACGCGCGAATGTCCGCGCCGCGCCGGCGTAATCGCGAACGCGATACAGCCCCTCCGCGACACGCAACGCCGTATCGTGGGAAAGCGCTGGAGCGGTCGAGAGCTCGTCGTACATCGCCCGAGCGCGGTCAATGTCGCCGCTGTCGACCGCGCGCTGCGCATCGGCGAGGCTGGGGACGGCTTCGCGAACCTGCGGCTGTGGCGCCGGCACGGCCGGCTGCGGAGCGGGCGGCTTCGGTGGCGGGGCAGGCGCGGGTTGCGGAGCGGGAACGACCGGTTGCGGCGCCGCCGATTTTGGCTGCGGAGGCGGGACGGGTTGAGGTACGGGTTGCGGCACCGGCTTCTTCGGCTGCGGCACAGGCGCCGGAGTCACCGGCTGCGACGCGTCCGGTCCTCCGTCGCGCGGCGCGGTCAACGCGACGTTCGGCTGCTTAGTCGGTGTCGGCACCTCGGTCTCCGGCTTCGCCACAGACGTAACGCCGAGAAGCGCCGCCTCGTCCGTCATCAGGAAGTTCGCGGCGAGCGTGTTCAGCTCGGCGCGCACATCGTCCGGGAGTTTGATCGAGCGGTAGCGCGGCTGCACTTTTTCCGCCGTCACGAGCCGCATCAGCGAATCGCGCGCGTCGCTGTCGTGTCCGAGGCGATGCGCGGCGATGGCCGCGTAGCTTTGCGCGATTTCGAACTGCTCGACCCTCTCCACGAATCCGAAGGCCGCGCTGCGCAACTCCGTGAATGCCGACGCGTAGTCCGCGGCCGCGAAATGCGTCATCCCGCGCTGATAGAGCCGCTGATAAAAATCATCATCCGACGCGGCCAGTCTCCCTACAGACACGAGCAGGCAGCAGCACAGCAGTACGTTGCGCAGAACGCTCCCCTTGAAATTACGAGCGCAGCGACATCGCGCTGCACACGTTTCATCGTAATTGGAGTCTGGGCCGACGCGAGATTGTGCCACACTTCAGTCTCAGTCACGGCCGGAATCGAGATAGCATCCGTGTCAATCGTGTCAAAGAACGTAATCATTGTCGGCGGAGGTCTGGCCGGGCTTTCCGCGGCTGTCTACCTCGCGCGCGCCGGCCGCACCGTCACGATCTTCGAACGCCGCCGCTACCTCGGCGGACGTGCCGTTACCCACCTCCGCCACGGCTATCGCTTCAACCTGGGACCGCACGCGTTCTACCGCAACGGTCACGGCTGGAACGTCCTGCGCGAGCTCGGCATCCCCGTCCGCGGCGGCATCCCCAAACCGCGCGGCATCGCCATGCTCGGCAACGAACGCTACAAACTCCCCAGCAATCCGTGGTCGCTGCTGACGACGTCGCTCCTCGGTGTGAAAGCGAAAGCGAAGCTGGCGATGCTGATGCTGCGAATCTGGCGCATCGATCCGAAGCCGTACGCGTCGATGACCGTTCGCGAGTGGATCGACGGAAACACCACCGACGAGCGGCTTCGCACGGTGATGGAGGCGATGTTCCGCCTCGCCACCTACAGCAATCGCCCCGATCTGCAGAGCGCGAGCGCGGCACTGGCGCATCTGCGGCTGGCCATCCGCGGCGTGGTCTACGTCGACGAAGGGTGGCAGAAGATCGTCGACTCGCTGCACAGCGCCGCGGTCGCCGCGGGCGTGAACTTCGTCACCAGCTCGCGCGTGGTCAGCGTCGAACACGATGGCGCCGTACGCGGAGTCGAGCTGGGCGGACTGGAAGTCGACGTCCGCAACGACACGATGTCGCTGGCCATGCCGGACATGTCCGATCCCGACAAAGGGACGATGATCCCGGCCGAGACGGTGATCCTCGCCGTCGATCCCGTCACCGCACGCGAGCTGGCTCCCGATCTCGACTGGCCGGCTACGACGGCGGTCACCGCATCGTGTCTCGACGTCGCACTCTCCAAACTTCCCCAGCCGCGCAATATCTTCGCCCTCGGCATCGACACGCCGCTCTACTACTCGGTCCATTCGCGATGGGCGCAACTCACGCCCAAAGGCGGCGCGCTCCTGCACGCCGCGAAGTACGGCGAAGGGACGGAAGCCGAGCTCGAGGCGCTGGTCGACGAGATGCAGCCCGGCTGGCGCGACCTGGTCGTCCATCGCCGCTTCCTCCCCGCGATGACGGTATCAAACGCGCTCGTCCAACCCGACGGAAACGCTACCCGCACGCGCGCCGCGACCAAAGTTTCCGGCCTCTACGTCGCCGGCGACTGGGTCGATGAAGGCGGCATCCTCTCCGACGCCGCCTTCGCCAGCGCCCGCGCCGCCGCGAAAGCGATTTTGGCGACCTAATGATTCACGTTGTCGCGAGCATCACAAGCACAGACAAGAGTGTCTGTGCCACACCATCTCTCCCTTTCAGGAACCGCTGTCGAATAAACAAGCGGCCATGTGGCACAGACACTCCTGTCTGTGCTTTGGCAAGCTTCAGGGGTTGAGAATTACTTCTGCAGCCGGATATCTCCGCCCGAACTGCGGAGGACGAGCCTCGGTCCGCCGCCGTTCAACTTGCCATTGAGCGACGAATCGTCCTGCTTGCCCATGATCGTGACCGGGACCTCGGAATCGACATCGCCGCCGCTCGTGTGCGCATCGATGTCGAGGCCGACGTTGGATGCGACGTGGACGGTGATCCCACCGCCGGAAGTCGATAGCCTCGATTCGCCGCGTGGCTGACGCGAAAGGCGCGCTTTGATCGAACCGCCCGAGGTCGAGGCGTCGATCACGCCGCCGGCGTCGCCGATTTCGATCGACCCGCCGGACGTATGCGCTTTCAGATCGCCTTGCGCGCGTCCGATGTCGATCGAGCCGCCCGAGGTTTTCACGTTCAGCGCGCCGGTCGTGTTGTCGACTTTGATGTCGCCGCCGGACGTGGAGAGCAGCGCGTTGGCCTGCGAGCCGGCCATCGAAATGTCGCCGCCCGAGGTGTGCGCATCGACGGCGCCGGCGATGTGTCCGAGCGCAACGTCGCCGCCGGAGGTATTGACCTTGGCCTGGCCGTTGAGATCGGAGACGCTGATGTCGCCGCCCGAGGTCTTCAGGTCGACGTTGTATTGCGAGGGAACGTTGACCACGAAGCGGACTTCGAGATCGTTGTTCCAGTGGAACCAGGAAGTGGGCTGGTCGTACTTCGCGCGGATGCGAACGTTGTTGCCTTCCGGCGTGAAGCTGAGGTCGAGCTCTTGGAACAACTCATCCGCTTTCGACTTGCTGGATACCTTCGCGCGGCGAATTACGTCGACGCTGACGTTGGTGGCACCCGACGTGACTTTGATGTCGCCGAGGTCGGCGTCAATGGTGATCGTGCCGCCGGGGCGGACGTTGAAACTGCGGTGAACCGGACTCTCGATCGCGGCATGGGCGGCGGAAATCGACAGCAACCCAAGCACGGCCGCGAGCGCTGCATAGCGAATGCGCCTCATGGTGTGCCTCCTGTGCGAAGTAAGTACGCCGGCCAGCGAGAAAGGTTAGCAGCCGGAGCGCCGCCGGCGCGGCGGCTAAACCGCCAGCGGCTCGCTGGCGCGTAGACTTCTGCGATGCTCACCGCCTTTGCCGCCCTCCTCATGCTCACGATGACTCCCTCCCCGCGCTTCCTGGCCCTCGGCGATTCCTACACGATCGGCGAGAGTGTCGCCGTCGCGGATCGCTGGCCGAATCAACTCACGCGCTCGTTGCTGTCGAAAGGGATCGATATCGCCAGTCCCGAGATTATCGCCAAAACCGGCTGGACGACGGACGAGCTGTCATCCGCGATCGATGCCGCGAAACCGCACGGCCCGTATTCGCTCGTAACGGTGCTGATCGGCGTCAACAACCAATACCGAGGGCGGGACGCCGGACAGTATCGAAAGGAGTTCGCCGCGCTACTGCAGCGTGCCATCGGATTCGCAGGCGGCGACGCGAAGCGCGTGGTGGTCGTATCGATCCCGGATTGGGGCGTGACGCCGTTTGCAGAGGGTCGCGACCGCGCAAAGATCGCGGCGGAGATCGATCGCTTCAATGCAATCGCCGCCGAGGAAACGAAGCGCGCCGGCGCGAAATACGCGGACATCACACCGGTCTCGCGCAAGAACCCAACGCTCGTCGCGCCGGACGGGCTTCATCCATCCGCGGCGATGTATGCGCAATGGGTGACGGTCATTTTGCCGCAGGCGGAGGCGGCGTTGCGGGGGCATTGATTACGATCGCGTCGAACTTCGTATTCGCCGTCGGCATCCCCATCGCCATGCCGGCCTCGGCGAACGGGAAGAGCAGTCCGCCCACGCGCCGGAAGTCGCTGTAGTCGACGACGAATTCGAGTCCGGAGGCTTTGCCGGTCGACCTCAGGATGTGCCACGTTTTCGGATCGACGTTGAGCGTCAACGTCAGCGTCTCCGACAGCGGGATCTCAATCGCGCGAATGCCGTCTTTCGTGCCGAGGTCTTTGAGTGCGGCGCGCTTCGTGGCGAGGAGCATCGGCAATTCGAGCCGCGCCGCCTGCAACTTCATCGCGTCGAGCGATGGCCCGGTCACGTCCTTCCCGTTGCGCGTTCCGTGATCGCCATCGACGATGCGCACCTCGGTCTCGGTGGGATAGATGATCTCGACGTTCAGCTTGCCGGGACCCGTCCACGTCCGCGTCAACTTACCGTCGCCTTTGCGCATCACCGGCACGACGGTGCCCGTCTCGCGCAGCGACGTCACCTTGGACCATGCCGCCTTCCCCCCGTACTCCTTCATCACATTCGAAACGACGTCGTCGAGCGATTGTGCGGACGCGGACGCGGCAACGAGAAGCGCGGCAAGGATCGTGAGGTTTCGCATCTGCGGATTGTGCCACGTGGAATTGACTCACCGCGCATCGATGTATACGGTCGCGCGCCATGACCACCGAAGCCCCACCGAAGCCGCGCGACTTCATCCGCGAGATCGTCGAGGAGGACCTCGCCGCGGGCAGGACCGCGCGCGTCATCACCCGCTTCCCCCCCGAGCCGAACGGCCACCTGCACATCGGCCACGCCAAATCGATCTGCCTCAACTTTGGCGTCGCGGGCGAGTACGGCGGCCAGTGCAATCTTCGTTTTGACGACACGAACCCGACGAAGGAAGAGATCGAGTACGTCGAAGCGATCGAGCACGACATCGCCTGGCTCGGCTTTTCGTGGGGCGACAATCTCTTTCACGCCTCCGACTACTTCGATCAGCTCTACGTGTGGGCCGAGGAGCTGATTCGCGCGGACAAAGCGTACGTCGACAGCTCTTCGCCTGACGAGATGCGGACTATGCGCGGCACGTTGACGGAGCCGGGCGTGGAGTCGCCCCACCGCAATCGATCGGTGGACGAAAACCTCGATCTCTTCCGCCGCATGAAAGCGGGCGAGTTTCCCGACGGCGCGCACGTGCTGCGGGCGAAGATCGACATGGCCTCGCCCAACATCAACATGCGCGACCCGGTGCTCTACCGCATCCGCCACGCCACCCACCACCGCACCGGTGACGCCTGGTCGATCTACCCAATGTACGACTACGCGCATCCGCTTTCCGACGCGATCGAGCACATCACGCATTCGCTCTGCACGCTCGAGTACGAGGATCACCGGCCGCTCTACGACTGGCTGATCGAGAACGTCCCGGTGCCGTCGCGTCCGCGCCAGTACGAGTTCGCACGGCTCAATCTCAACTACACGGTGATGTCGAAGCGCAAGCTGCTGCGGCTGGTCGAGGAGAAGCACGTCAGCGGCTGGGACGATCCGCGCATGCCGACCATTGCGGGACTGCGCCGCCGCGGCTTCACGCCCGCGGCCATCCGCAATTTCTGCGAACGCGTCGGCGTGGCCAAGCGCGAGAACATGATCGACGTTGGTCTGCTGGAGTTCTCCATCCGTGAAGATCTGAACACCTCCGCGCCGCGCGTGATGGGTGTGCTGGACCCGCTGCGCGTCGTCATCGACAACTATCCTGCCGACGAAACCGAATGGTTCGAAACGGGTGCTCGCAAAGTCCCGTTCGCGAAGACGATCTTCATCGAGCGCGACGATTTCATCGAAGACCCTCCGCCGAAGTTCTTCCGCCTCTCGCCGGGCCGCGAGGTGCGGTTGCGATCGGCGTACTTCATCACCTGCACAAGCGTTGTGAAAGACAATGCCGGCAACATCGTCGAGCTGCACGCCACGTACGATCCCGCTACGCGCGGCGGCGATTCGCCCGACGGCCGCAAGCCGAAAGCGACGCTGCACTGGGTCGCCGCCGATCACGCCATCGACTGCGAAGTCCGTCTCTACGATCGTCTGTTCAAATCGGAGAACCCCGAGGAGAGCGGCAACTTTCTAGACGACCTGAATCCGCAGTCGCTGCAGATCGTGCCGCGCGCGAAGCTGGAACCCTCAATCCGCGGCGCCGCTCCCTTCACCAGCTACCAGTTCGAACGCCTCGGCTACTTTTGTGTCGATCCCGATTCGACGGACGACGCGATCGTCTTCAACCGGACGGTGACGTTGAAGGACGCCTGGGCGAAGGTGAAGTAACGCAAGGCGTTTGAACCACAGAGACACAGAGGGCACCGAGAGCGTTTTCTCTGTGTCCTCTGTGTCTCTGTGGTGAAAGCAGCCTACAGCAGCAGATGCATCGCGCCGGCGTAGAGGAAGCTGCCGATGAGCACGCCGGCAATCTTGACGTGCGCCGGCAGCACAGTTCCGTATGGAGCAGGTGCGATGACGCGTTGGAGCGCGATCAGGAGTAATTCAAGCGCGCAGAAGCCGATCGCCGACCACACATAGCTCGGCAGTTGGACCGGCGCGACGCTGGGACCGACGATCCAGGTCAGCGCGATCAGGCCGGCGCCGAGAAGGATGATTGCGAAGGTCACCACGTACAGCTCACGGCCTGACATCCGTACAGCCGGTGCTTCTGTGTCGAATGGCGTCATCGCATCCTCCGCCGCCGGGCTATGCAGCGAAGGTGCCTAGCCGAACCTGGCCCATGCTCCGCACGTATGATTGCGGCATGAAGCTCCGTTTTCTCCTGATCCTTTTTTTCATCAGCCTTGCCTGCAAGCCGGTCGCGGAATCGCAGACCGTCGATGCCCGCCAGCCGCGGCAGGAACGCGCGCCGATTCCGGCCAGCGTCGGCGCCTCGCGGCGCACGCCGATCGTGACCGTCGCGCACGACGTCGGGCCGGCAGTGGTCAACATTCAGACCGAGTCGACCATCCGCCGGCGCGAAGTTGACCCATTCTTCGATCCGTTCGGCGTCTTCGGCGGACGCGACCGCAGCTATACCTCGCAGTCGCTCGGCTCTGGCTTCGTCTGGTCGAGCGAAGGGATCATCGTCACCAACAATCACGTCGTCGAAGGCGCCTCGCGCATCACCGTCAACTTCAGCGACGGCACGCAGGTCCCTGCCAAACTCATCGGCGTCGATCCTGATAGCGATGTGGCCGTGCTGCGCGTCGATGCGAAAAATCTCCTTGCCGCTCCGATCGGGACGTCGTCCGATCTGCTCATCGGCGAGACGGTCATCGCAGTCGGCAATCCGTTCGGTCTCAGCGGCACCGTGACCACCGGCGTCGTCTCAGCCCTCGGCCGCTCCGTTCCGTCGAAAGAAGCGGGCCGCACCTTCACCGATTTCATCCAGACCGATGCCTCGATCAACCCCGGCAACTCGGGCGGCCCGCTGCTGAACATCGAAGGGCGCGTCATCGGCATCAACACGATGATTTACGCCAACGCGCAGGGCATCGGCTTCGCCATCCCGGTCGATCGCGCGAAGAAAGTGATCCAGGACATCCTCCGCTACGGCCAGGTACACAGCGCCTGGATCGGCGCCGTCACCGCGACGATTACCCCCGAGGAGGCGCGGCGCACGGGATTGCGCGCGTCGCGGGGAGCGCTCGTCGCGCGCGTGATCCCCGGTTCGCCAGCGCAGACGGCTGGCCTGAAAGCGGGCGACATCATCACCGCCGTCGCCGGCAAGCCGGTCGACTCGCGCGAGGCATTCTCGACCTACACCGCCACCGTTCCATCGGGCCAGCCGCTCCCACTCACCGTGTCACGCGACGGCGCCACGCAATCGATCTCCGTGCGTCCCACCGACGCTCCACGCGACCTCGGCTTGCGCATCCTTTGGGAAATCGCAGGCATCCACGTCATCGATCAGAGCGGCACCGTGGTGATCGACGAAGTCTCACGCAACTCACGCAGCGAAAGCATCGGCCTCGCGCGCGGCGACGTCATCGTCGGCGTCAACGGCACCGAGGTCGCGTCGGTCAAGGACCTCAACGCGGCGCTGACGCAATCGGCCGAACGATCGTCCGTCGTGCTGCAAGTCGCACGCGGCCGCTACATCTACAGCCTGACGTTCCCGATGGGGACGTAGCTGTCATCCTGAGCCGCCGGAGGCGTTGTAGCGCGAAGCGCGGAACGCCGCAGGACGGTCGAAGGACCCCCTAAGTGCTTGCATCGTGACTCGCCGCCGCCCGACCAGGTTACCAGGGGCGGGGTCCTTCGACCGTCCTCCGCGGTTCGGCGCGAAAGCGCCTCAACCGCTCCGGCGGCTCAGGATGACAATCTAAAACAGCGCCATCTGCGGCGGCAGCGCTTTCGGCGGCGGCATCACGATGGGGCGAACGCGCTTCGTTCCTAGCAGCAGCCAGAGGTGGCGGCGGATCCACTCTTTCGACTCGCGGTAGTAACGGAACTTGCGCTCCTCTTTGTGGAAGCGGCGGTTGTGGCTCGCGCCGAGGACGTGGTGCAGGTACTCGTGAAAGATCACCGACTGGATGAAAAACGCCGGGACGTCAGGCGCGTTCAGCAGCGGGTGGATGCGGATCTCGGTGGTGATGTGGTTGTACGAGCCGAGGCGGATCGAGCGCCGTTTCTTGCGCGTGATCTGCTGACCCCAGCGCACCGGTAGCGGCGGATATTTGTAGAAATACGTGCGATGGACCTCGGCGGCGAGTGAGGCCAGCCGGTAATTGCGCTGATCGGCGTTGCCGAGCGGGAGCGGACGCGTCTCCATTGCGAGTCATTGTGCGGAGCGCACGTCCGCTTCGCAACAAAAAACTAGTCGTCGCCACCGCCGCCGGCGTTCTTCATCACGTTCGTAACGTTCTGCATCGCCGCGGACGTGATCATGGCCGTTCCGGCAGCGATGACCTCGTCGCCCTTGCGCATCCCCAGCCAGACGCCGACGCCGGCGCCGAGGACCACCGCGGCGATCGGGAAGGTGCGGATGTGCTCGCGCCACGACTCCGGCAGCAGGTTTTCGATTTCCTCGAACAGCGCCTCCGGGCCGCTTTCGGCCAGTGCGTTGCCGAGCTGCGTGGCCTTCTCGCGGATCGGGAAGTCGTAGTCCATGCCCGCCGCTGCGCGCTCGTGATCGTCATTTCGTGTGGTAGCCATCGGTTAACTCCTTAGTCGTCGTCGCCGTCGCGGCGAAGCAGCAGCCCGACCAGGAAGCCAACGCCGACTGAAATCAACAGCGCTTTTCCGGGATTCGAGCGGACGTAGCTGCGGACCTGATCGGTGATCGCGCCGAAGTCGACGTCTTCCATCTTCTCTTTGGCGCGGTTGTACTGGCTGCGCGTAAAGTCGGATGCCGCCTCATATTTTTCGTTGACGAAATCCTTGGCCTTGCCGAAGCGGGAACTGGCATCGCCGCCACCTTCGCTGCCTGCTCCGGGTGCACCGCTGGTCGTTTCTTCCATGACGTTCTCCTTCAACGCGCAGCCTATCAGAGGCGCGCGCTTCGGATTGCAGCGTTCGTGCCGCGCGTACAATCGCGCGCCATGCGCATCCGCCTCGAGCACGTCACGCACGCGTATGCGGGAAGCGACGTATCGGCAGCCGTGCAGGTGCTCGACGACGTCTCGCTGGAGATTGCCTCCGGCGATTTCGCGGTGCTCATGGGCGCCTCGGGCAGCGGAAAATCGACACTGTTGAATTTGATCGGCGCGGTGGATCGCCCTGTCTCCGGACGATTGCTGCTCGATGACGTCGATACGTCGTCGCTCGACGAATCGAGCCTGACGATGCTGCGGCGAACATCGATCGGCTACATCTTCCAGTTCTTCAACCTGATTCCAACGCTGAACGTCTTCGAAAACGTCGCCTTCCCGCTTTCACTCGCCAAGATGCCGCGCAGCGAAATCAAATCGCGCGTAGCCGAGGTGCTGAAGGAAGTCGGACTCGGAAATCGCGCGTCACATTTTCCGAACGAGCTCTCCGGCGGCGAGATGCAACGCGTCGCCATCGCGCGCGCCGTGATCCATCGCCCGCCGCTGATCCTCGCCGACGAACCAACCGGCAATCTCGATTCGAAAAACGGCGACATGATCCTCGACCTCATTCGCGAGATTCACAATTCGCGGCGTCCGACGATCGTGATGGCGACCCATTCCGAGCGCGCGGCGGCGTACGGCGATTACGTAGTGGAGGTGGCGGATGGGAAAGTGAACCGGGGGTCGGGTGTCGGGAGTCGGGTGTCGGAGAAAGAGCCGGGCCTAGCTCCGACCCCCGACCCCCGGCTCCCGACCCCCTCGTGAACATGATCCTCCGCGCCCTCGTCCTCCGCCCCATCTTCCGCGAAGTCCAGCGCACCGCGCTGACCATCCTCGGCATCGCCGTCGGCGTCGCGGTCGTCGTCGCCATCGCGCTCTCCAATCAAAGCGCGTTGCGCGCGTTCCAGGAATCGGTCGACGCCGTCGCCGGACGCGCCAACTACATGATCGTGTCCGACGCCGGATTGAACGAAGACGTGCTTCTGAAACTGCAGCCGTTCTGGGAGAAAGGCGTCCGCTTCGCGCCGGTGATCGACATCGAAGGGATGGCCGAGCCGTGGCAGCAGCCGATCCGCCTCCTCGCCGTCGACATGCTCTCCGATCTCCACTTCCGCGACTACCGCTACGCCAGCGTCGTCACCAGCGACGAAAAATCGGCGGCGACGTACCTGGCCATCCTGCGCGACGATTCGGTCGTTCTCCCGGCGACGTTCGCGAAAGAACACGGACTGAAACTCGGGTCGCCACTCACGCTGAACATCAAAGGCGTCCGCCGCACCATGATCGTGCGCGGCCTGCTCGAAGCGAGCGGACCGGCGACCGCGTTCAACGGCGCCATCGCCATCGCCGACATCGCCGCCGCGCAGTCGACCTTCGGTTTCGAAGGGCGATTGACCCGCATCGATCTGATCGTCCCCACCGACGCGATCAAGAGCGAAATCCAGCGCGTCCTCCCCGCCAGCGCGCGCATGGAACGCCCCGCGCGCCGCAACGAGCGCGTCGAGAAAATGCTGCGCGCCTTCCGCGTTAACCTCTTCGCGCTTGCCGGCGTCGCGCTGCTGGTCGGCATGTTCCTCGTCTACAACACCGTCCTGATCTCGATCCTCCGCCGCCGCAAAGACGTCGGCGTCCTGAAAACCCTCGGCACCTCGGCCACGCAAGTCTTCGGCGCGTTCCTCGTAGAAGGCCTCGCCTTCGGCGCGATCGGCTCCCTCGCCGGCATCGCCGTCGGCCGCGGCCTGGCCTGGCTGATCCTCCGCGAGATCGGCCGCACCATCAACGCGCTGTACGTCAGCTCGACGCCCGAAGCGATCGTGCTGACGCCGGGCATCCTCGCCGCGGGCGTGGCGGTCGGAACCATCCTCTCGCTGCTTTCGGCGATCCAGCCATCGATCGAAGCCTCGCAAGTACGCCCGACGCTGCTGCTGTCCGGCGCTCAGACGGCCGCGAAGAAAACGCGATCGATCACGATGATCGCCATCGCGATTGCCTGCTTCGTCGTCGCCGCGCTTCTGTCGCGACTGCCCGCATGGAACGGAATCGCCGTCGCCGGATACATCGCCGTCCTCTTCGTCGTGGCCGGATTCTCCGCACTCGCGCCGATGATCGTCACCGCTGTCTCCAACCTGCTGCGGACGCCCTACCGCGCGATCTTCGGCATCGTCGGCGAGCTGGCCTCGGCATCGATCCCCGCCTCGCTGCGCCGCACCTCCATCGCCTCGGCCGCGCTCTCGCTCGCCATCGGCATGATGGTGGCCGTGGCGCTGATGGTCGGCAGCTTCCGCGAAACCGTCCGCGTCTGGGTCGACCAGACCGTCAGCTCCGACCTCTGGCTCCGTCCCGCGAAAGGCCTTTCGAACGCGGATGCCGCCGCGTTCCCGAACGCGATCTCAGCGGAGTTGGAAAAAGTCCCGTTCATCGCCGCCTTCGACCGCGCCAGCGGACGCGGCGTCGCGTACGGCGATGCCGTCGTCACCGTCGCCAGCGGCGACTTCGACATCGCCGCACGATTCGGCGACCTACCGATGATCGCGCCGCGTTCGCTGTCCGAGGCGCTGCGAAATGCGATCGCGAAGAGTGGCGTCGCCGTCTCCGAAAGCTTCGCGCTCAAGTACGAGAAAAACGTCGGCGACGACATCACGCTGACCACGAGCTCCGGCCCACGCCATTTTCCAATCACCGGCGTCTACCGCGACTACTCCAACGACCGCGGCGTCATCGCCATGGACCGCGCGCTTTACGTCCGCTCCTACGGCGACGACAGCATCACCACCGTCGTCATCTACCTCAAGCCCGGCATCACCCGCGACACCGCGAGGCGCCAGCTCGAAACGATGTTCGGCCCGAAGTACCACGCCTTCGCCGTCACCAACGGCGAGATCCGCGGCGAAGTGATGAAGATTTTCGACCAGACCTTCCTGATCACCTACGCCCTCCTCGCCGTAGCCATCGTCGTCGCCGTCCTCGGCGTGATCAACACCCTGGCCGCCCTGATCCTCGAACGCAAACGCGACCTCGCCCTCCTCCGAGTCCTCGGCATGTCCATCGCCGAAGTCCGCCGCATGCTCGTCCTCGAATCGTCGGTCCTCGGCCTCACGTCGACCGCCGCCGGCCTGGCGATGGGCTACGTCTTGTCGTGGATTCTGATCTACGTAATCAACAAACAATCCTTCGGCTGGACGATCGCCTTCCACACGCCGGTGCGGTTGATCGCCGCCTCGCTGGCGGTAACGTTCATCGCGTCACTATTGGCGGGACTTGTTCCCTCGCGTTTGGCGCGCAGAATCGACTTGGCGAGTGCAATGAAGGCGGAGTAGATCTTCCAATGCTCGTCCCCTACCGGATCCATCAGCCGTTCGGAAGTGCATCAGCAGGCGATTCCGGAGCACCAACGAAGCCCTGACCTCAGCCGCCGTGAGCGTCGTCAGGATCGCCGACGGCCGGTCGGAAGACAGCTCGTCGTACACTTGTTCGCCGAAACATCATGACCCGAGTCGAACAACTGGAACAGCAGATCGTCCAACTCGATCCGGACGAGTTTGCACAACTCCGTGAGTGGTTGATGGAACAGGATTGGGCGGAGTGGGATCTTCAGATCGAGCGTGACGCGGCTTCGGGCAAGCTGGATCGCCTGGCGAAGCAGGCGTTGGCCGATCATGCCGCCGGCAAGTCCCGGCTCCTGTGAACCATCACACCTCGCCGGAGTTTTGGAAGGCGTTTGACCGCCTTCCGATGGACATTCAGCTGCTCGCTCGGAGCAACTACGAGCTTCTGAAGGACGACCCACGGCATCCGTCACTGCACTTCAAGAAGGTTGCGGGGTATTGGTCTGTTCGAGTCGGCCTCGGATATCGCGCACTTGGCACCGACGTGGCCGACGGTGTGCTCTGGTTCTTTATCGGCACGCACGCTCGATACGACCGACTGACGTAATCGAATCTCGCGCGAAGGCTTCTCGCTCCGGAGAAGCTGCCGTCCGTTTCGCCGCGGCGCCGTGCGGTGCGCCAGGCCGGCACGGCCGGAAGCGCTGGTTGCACAAGGCTCGGCCACCCTTTCCGCTCAATCTTTCTGCCGCGCAGACTCCCGGGGTCGTCGGCCTCAAGTCAGGAATGTTGCGGCGGACGTGGTCCTCGCTTACGCTCGTGACTCTGGAGGTCGACGATGGGCAACTCACGAGTGATCGGCATCTGCATCGTGATCTTCGGAGCACTTGTCGCCATCGACGGTGCGGTGATGCGGCCATTCCGGTGGTGGGGCATCGGCGCCGGCCTGTTCTTCGTCCTGGTCGGCCTGCGGTTCTTCCTTCGATCTCGCGCGGCCGTGCCTCCGGTAACCTGACTCGTCGCTGTACATGACACAAAGGAGATTTCGGTGACGTCCAGTGCGATCAAGCCGCGAGTCACATCGTTCGCTCCGCAGTTCCTCGTCGATGACCTCGAACGGTCGATTGCGTACTACCGCAAGATCGGTTTCACATTCGGCGAGACCTGGGACGGTTTCTACGCCATAGGCTATCTGGACGGGCATGAACTTCATTTGAAAGAGGCGCCGAGGAACGAGGCGGAGCGGCAGCGCCGGCGCGACGACGAGCATCTCGACGCTGCGGCGGGCGTTGACGGCATCGAGTCGTTCTACGAGCAGTGTGTTGCGAACGGCGCGGCAATCGTGAAGCCGCTCGCGCCGACCGCCTGGGGTACAAAGGATTTCTACATCGAGGATCCAGACGGCAACATCATCTCGTTTGGCGGCCGGCCGGCAACAGGCTTATGACGCGACCGGAGATTTCCGCCATCTCGCCGTTCTTCATCGTGCGGGACGCAGTGTCGGCGCTTTCGTTCTATCGCGACAAGCTCGGATTCGAGATCACCTTCCAGGGGCCGGACGACGATCCCTTTTTCGGCATCGTGTGCCGAGGCGGCGCGATGATCATGCTCAAGAGCGTCGGTGTCGATCCACTCCCGAATTACAAGCGGGAGCCCGCGGCGCGCTGGGACGCGTATCTTTCCGCTCCCGATTCCGATGCGCTTGCGGCCGAGTTTGCGTCGCGCGGCGTCGAATTTTCGGAACCGCTCAAAGACACTCATGACGGTTTGCGCGGGTTCGAGATCAAGGACTCCGATGGCTACGTTTTGTTCTTCGGCCACCCGCGTTCGTAAGCCCTCACTCCTCCACAAACCGGTAACTGGCATGGCTGTCGTAATCGATGCCGTGTTTTTCTTTGAGTTTCTGGATGTAGTTGAGGTCTGACTTGGTATGCGGACTGGCGACGCCGTCGCCGAGGGGTTCGCAGGTGTGGAGGAGGATTTCCTCGAGGCAGCTCGTCAACGACATTCTCTTGTGCGCGGCGAGATCGGTCAAAAGCGCGGCCAGGCGTTTTTCGAGGCGGACGGGGACGTCGACGCGTTCGATCTTCAGAGGCGGTTCCGTCGGCTGCAGGCGCTGTCCGAAGACGAGGTAATGACCTTCGAGATCGCGGACGGTGTAGTCGTGGAAGCCCCACGGCTTGTCGGACGGCTCTTCGAAGATTTCGACGCCGTTGGCGCGGTGGAACTCGTAGAGCTCATCGGCGTCGCCGATGACGAAGAAGACGACGGAGCCGTTCGGATCAGGCGTGCCTTGGCGGAGAAACATCTGCGCGTTGTCGCCGAGGTTCACGCCGGCGAAGGTCGGCGGCTCGCCCCAGGTGAACGCGCACCGGAAGCCGAGCTTCTTCGTGTAGAAATCGACGGCAGCCGGGATGTCGCGGACGGCCAGGCTGGCGTGGTGCTGTTCGCAATCGACGTCAGGGTTGGGCGGATTCGGCATCGGTGCTCCCTTCAGATTGTCAGCGCGCCGGGTAGGAGAATCGCACCACCACACACTCCTTCGTCAGTGAGCGTTCCAAACGAGCTCCGGAGCCGGTTGACATGAGCAATTTAGATGACGGCGAGGATAAAGCAACGATGGCGATTCTGGAGGGAGAGGAGGCATGGGTAGGTAAATCGCGCAGCCGGACCCTCCTTCATCAGGAGTGGCAGTCATGAGCAGTTCAGAAAGCGACAATCAGGCAGCATTCGCAGTTCTCCAGGCCGAATTGACACGACTCCGCGAAGGGGCGATGGAAGCGTGGCATGGGTTTCTAAATTTTTTTACGTGGGGACTGACCACGCAGAGCGTCGTCATGGGCTTGCTCATGACACATAAGTCGGAGCTGGACGCCAGGTACCTGATCGTACTGACCGGCTCTCTGGCGGCCCTCGATATTCTTGGCGTTCTGGCCGGGCTGCGAATCTCTTCATTCACTCGGTTACAGGGAAAACTGGCCGATGAGATCTGCCGTGTCATGACCGCCCGCGCCGAAACTTCCGGGCTGAACGTCAACCTCACCTCGGGGTTTTCCGGCGAGTACGTCTCGTTCTACGCGAAATTGTGCGTGGGGGCGCTGTCAGTAACGGCCGCGGGATGGGCGTGGCTGCTCTATTACACCGTTCGCCACAATCACGCGACGTTCGCGAGAGTGATCAACGCCGCCGTCGCCGCGGTTTTCTGATCCTTTCCCCACGGCGGCCCGGCGGACTTGCCGAGGGTTACCACCCTGTCATCCAGCGTCAGCCCTTTCTCGGGGACCGCTACGACGTTCAGGTCGCATGCCTCGGCGGCCGCAATCAGCGCCGCTGGAAAGAGGACACCTTCGGCCTTGTGCATGCGAACGTGGACGGATCGAATCTGCTCGAAGGTCCAGTCGGGCATTGGCGACCCGACGATCACCGCGCATCCGGCGATCTCGTGACGAGCGGATCGTTTTACGAACACGCGCATTTCCCGCTCGGCGATCCGATGCGCGGAGGCGACGCCACGCTGCACGAGCCTCCGAGCTTCGACCTCCGGAAGTTGCTCGGCCGCGTGATAGGGCTGCTTCGCCCACACCTCATCGACGAGCTCGATCCGACGTCGGTCGACGACGACAAAGCCACCGTCCGACGAACCGATGACTACGAGCGCGGCCCAGCCGGAGTGCGCCTTGAAGCCGGCCGCGATTCGCATTACGGATGCAGAGCGGCGTGAATCAACGACGCGAGGCGCGTGCCCGCCTGCTCCAAACGCAACTCGACGTCGTCGGCAAACTCGTCCTGGTAGGCCTCCGTCAAAACGCGGCCCGGGCCCGTCAAGGCCTCGCAGGCTCCATCGCAGTTTGTCCTCTTGCAGTACTTGACGTCAGGAAGGGTCGTGATGTCGTACGACTCCTGCGCCCATTGAAGCGGCTTCGAGGCCAGCCACGCCTTTCTCTGCGCGGCGGTGATCGTGGCCTGGAGCGTGTCGGCGAAGAAGAGCACGTCGGGGCCGGGAAGATCCTGTCGGATGATCCCGCTGTCCCACACCGAGTGCAGGTTCAACGTTGCGTCGGGTTTGTCGGGGATTTGCGGGATGGGATAGAAGCCGCCGGTGACCGGTTGGATCAGGTTTCCGCCCTGATCCTTTTCGTAGCTGATGTGCAGCGGCTGATGGATGTCGCCGACCCAATGTCCGAGGAAGATGAGCGCCTCGGCACGATCCTGATCGTTGGTGGCCGTCTGCAGATCGTGCGAATGTTTCTCGATTGCGAAGACAACGCAGTTCTTTGCGCAAGCACTTTCCGGAATGTGTTTCACAGAACGAGCGACGTTGAGGAAGTGCCAGGCGTTGAACGGCTCGAAGTGAATCCAGGGACTGCTGGTCTCGCCTTTCTTCCTGGCATCGACCGCTTTGGAACGCGCCACGTCGGGAAAGATGCAGGCGTCGGGGTATCCCTCGATCTTGAGATCGTTGTCCGGCGGCGTTTGGTACGCCTTGGTCAGCCGCTCGACCTCCTTTTGATCCTCTGGCGACAGCGACTGGAAGGCGATCCGGCAGACGATGCGGTGTCCATCCCGCCCCCACGCGAATACGTTGCATGCAGAAACGATGATCAGAAAAAAGACGGCCAGAGCTTTGCGCATGAGCGCCTCCTCAGTTCGATTTGCAGCAGGACCCGATCAGGAGTGTAGCGCGTCGACCGTGTACTCGCTCTGCACCAGGCCCTCTGCGAACGATCGCGTGGCGACGTGCGTGAGGCGGACGTCGCGCGACAACGGTCCGAAGAGCGGGATGCCACTGCCGAGGAGGACCGGGATGCGCGTGATGATCAGGCTCTGGATCAGGCCCGCTTCGAGGAAGCGCTGGATCGTAACGCCGCCATCGACGTAGACGTGGTTGATGCCGCGCTCGTCCAGCCGCGCCGTAATTTCCTTCGGATCGCCCGACATGAAATCGCAGTTCGCGCCTTCGGGCGCTTTCAGTTCAGCCGCCTTCGAGCTGAGGACCACCACCGGCGTCTTGCCGTAGAACCATCCACCGAAAGCGAGAACAGTCTCGAACGTCTTGCGGCCGATGACGATCGCGTCGACCGAGGCGATGAACTCGTCATAGCCGTGCGGCTCGGGATTGGCGGGGAGCCAGTCGATCGCGCCGTTCTCGCGAGCGATGAAACCGTCCAGGCTTGTGGCAATGAACACGGATGCCTTCATCAATCGTGCGATCCGCGTTCGCTTGCCCAGATGATGACCACGCCGATCAGGAGTCCGATACCGACGCCGCCGGCGAAGTCGGCGGCGTCGAGCGGAATCCCCACCGCGGGGACAAATCGCGACGCGGCGACCAGAAATGCAAGGACGATGAAGAAGAGAAAGATTTTCGTTATCCGGCTCATGGTCAGGACTCGATCGCGCGCCACGCCAGGAACCAAGGCTCGCGTCTTCCGAACTTCGTCGCCAGCGCCGTGCCGATGCCGAAGACCGAGGCTAGTGCCCAGATGATCGGGCCGGCGATCGGGATCAGACGGATCGCGCCGAGGATCACCACGCCGATGACGACCATGGCCAGATCGCCGCGAAGCCACTTGCGGCCGGCCAGTTGTTCGCGTGTGCGGGAGCCGGCCACCAGCGTTCCGATGGCGTGGAAGACGGCGATCGTGCCGTAGATCTTCGTCAGGATCGCGAAGACGCCGAGCGCGAAGAGGAGCGGCACGCCGACGTGGTACGGGATCAGGTAGCTGAAGACGACCGCAGTCAGCACGAAGCTGGTCACGGCCACGAGTCCGAGCGCGAAGCAGTGGAGAGCGCTTGCGCGCATCTCAACGGACGAGTAGCGGATCTCGCGTCCGCTGAGCAGCGTCAGTGCGACTGCGGCGAACATCCACACCGCCAGCAGCGCCGCGATCACGGCGGTGTTCTGCATCATCGCCGTCGCGCCTTCGGGGGTCAGCGGTCCGCGTACACGGAAGCTGGACGGCGCGGCCATGATCGCGGTGACGAGCGATGCGGCGACGACCGTCAGCGGCAGAAACAGCCGCAGCGTTCTACGCATCGATCCCCCTCGGCGCGCGCCGCAGCAGCGCGATCAGCAATCCATTCACGATGACGAACGCGGCGCCGAACACGACCTGCGCGCCGAGCGACGCCGAACGCAGAGAGTTCGCGGCGCGATTCAACTGCGCGCGAAGAACGTCCATCGACGTCAACGATCCCTCGACAACATGCAACGGCGACATGCCGGCCGCATCCAATAGCGCAAGCGCGACGATCGCGACGACGGCCGCGGTGCCGAGAACCAGCGGCCACGCGCGATGCGACGAACCTTCCCATGGCGCGAGCGGCAGGGCGTCGAGGTCGAGCGACGGCGGCTCAACGTCCGCCTTCTCCGCCAGCGCGATCGCCTCGGCATTGCACTTCGCGCACGTGCGCAAATGCGCGGCATTCGCCTCGGGATCTTCGAGGTATCGCTGGCAGTCGTCTTTCGTCATAAGGGTTCCACGAATCCTTCGAGCTCGACCTTCAGCAGGTTGCGAGCCCGAAACAGTTTGTTCTTCACAGTGCCGAGGGGCAGCTTCTTCATCGAAGCGATCTCCTCGTAGGATAGCTCCGCGAAGTGGCGGAGTTGAATCAGCTCCCGATAATCGGACGGCAGGTTCTTCACCGCCGAGTCGATGGCGCCGGCGAGCTGCTTGTTATTCAACGCGCGATACGGCGACACGCCCGTGTCGGCAAACTCGCGCTCTTTCGTATCGTCTTCGCCGGGCTTCGGCGAGATGGAAACCTCGTTCACGCTCTTCTTGCGAAGAGCATCGATGGCGCTGTTCTGGGCGATGCGGAAGAGCCACGTCGAGAACTGATATTTCGGGTCGTAACGATCGAGGGCGACGTAAACCTTCACGAAGATTTCCTGGGCGAGATCGTGAGCGTCTTCATAGCGATGCGTGATCCGATACACATAGTTGATGATGCGCTTTTCGTAGCGCTTCACCAGCTCTGTGAACCGGTCTCGGTCGCCCTCGAGGATGCGCGCCACCAGGGTGCGGTCGTCGAGCTGCTCACGTTCAGCCATGCGTGGTTACGGTTTCCGCAGTCGAAAGTTTTGCCGGGCCGGCACGGCCGGCGGCGTCAGTTGCCAAGGCTCATCGGCCGTATCGGAAGCAATATACAGTCGCGCGAGATTCTTTTGCCTATGATCGCGATCCGCAACCTGATCAAGCGCTACGGCGATTTCACGGCCGTGGATGATGTGTCGCTCGACGTCGCCCGCGGCGAGATCTTCGGGTTCCTCGGGCCGAACGGCGCGGGCAAGACGACCACGATCCGCATTCTGGCCGGACTGTCGCTGCCGACCTCAGGCACGGTCCACATTAATGGTCTGGACGTGACGACCGAGGGCGTGCGCGTCAAAGCGACGACCGGCTATATCCCCGACCGGCCGTATCTCTACGAAAAATTGACCGGCCGCGAGCTGCTGCAATTCGTGACAAATCTCTACGGACGCGAGTGGCGCGATTGCGAAGCGCGCGGGCTCGAGATGCTCGCGTATTTCGGCATCGCCGATTGGGCGGACGCGCGGATCGAGAACCTGTCGCACGGGATGAAGCAGAAGCTGGTCATCGCCTCGGCGCTCGTCCACGATCCGGAGCTGCTGATCATCGATGAACCGATGGTCGGCCTCGATGCGCTCGCGCAAAAGCAGGTCAAGCTGCTGTTTCGGCGGCTGGCCGATGAGAAGAAGACGGTGTTTCTGACGACGCATACGTTGTCGGTGGCAGAAGCGGTCTGCGATCGAATCGCGATCATCAATCACGGACGGATCGTGGCCAGCGGCACGACAGCAGAGTTGAAGAGCGAGCGCGAGTTGGAGGATGTGTTTCTGGAGCTGACGTATGAACTGTCATCGTGAGCCGCCGAAGGCGTTGGAGCGCGAAGCGCGCAACGCCGGAGGACGGTCGAAGGACCCCCAACCTGCTAACCCGGGCGGGAGGGGGGCTCTCCACATGACGCGTACTTTTGAAACGCGACCACCCGATCCGGGGTTCAGCTGGGGGTCCTTCGACCGTCCTCCGCTGCTTCGGCTTCGCCTACGCAGCTCCGGCGGCTCAGGATGACAGTGGAAACGATCGCGTCGTTACGCGCGCGACTCCGCGCGCTCGTTGCGAATCCGCGCGACGTCGATGTGCTCCTTGCCGACGTTACCGGCCGTACGCCGGCGTGGTTGTTCGCGCACGGCGAGGAGCAAATCGATCCGGCGGCGGTCGAGGCGCTGGTGCGGCGCCGGATCGATGGCGAGCCGCTGCAGTACATCCGTGGCAAGGCGGAGTTCTTCGGACGCGAATTCTTCGTCGATGATCGCGTCCTCATTCCGCGGCCCGAGACGGAGTTGCTCGTCGAAGCGGCCATCGCGCGGGCGCCCCGAGGAGCGCGCGTGCTCGATGTTGGGTCGGGAAGCGGCTGTATCGCCATCACGATCGAGCGCGAACGGCGGGATCTCGAAGTCACATCGATCGACGTCTCCGTCGCGGCGCTGGCTGTCGCAACGCGCAATGCGCGCGCGCACGAGGCAAACGTCCGCTTCGCAGCGTCCGACGCGTTCGAAGCAATCCGCGGCGAGTTCGACCTCATCGTCGCCAATCCGCCGTACATCCCACGCGCCGGCTACGACGAGCTCGCGACCGAAGTGCGCGAGCACGAGCCGCAGATCGCGTTGACACCGGGACCGCGCGGAACGGAGATGATCGAACGCATTCTCAAGGCGCGCCGTGCGCCAGTGGTGATGCTCGAGATCGGATTCGGACAACTCGCCGATGTCCGCGACGTTGCGGGCGGCTACGAAATCGTTCATGTCATCAACGACCTCGCCGGCATCGAACGCGTTGTCGTACTATCGCGCCATGGCCGCACATGACCGTTGCCTCTTCTGCCGCATCGTCAGCGGCGAGATCCCATCGAAGAAAGTCTTCGAAGACGACGTCGCCATCGCCTTCAACGACATCAATCCGCAGGCGCCGACGCACGTGCTGGTCATCCCGCGCACGCACATCTCATCACTCGACGACCTCGACGAGCACGAAGCGAACATCATCGGCATGACCATCGTGCGCGCGGCGCAGATCGCCCGGAACCTGCAGATCAATTCCGACGGTTACCGCCTGGTTGTGAATCACGGCGAGGCCGCAGGACAAACCGTTTTCCACATCCACTTCCACCTTCTCGGCGGACGCAACTTCGGCTGGCCTCCGGGATAAAGCTTTTCACCACAGAGGCACAGAGATCACAAAGAGATTGCTCTGTGCCCTCTGTGTCTCTGTGGTGATAAGCCTTTACGCTGACGGCGGAACACGGAACCGCGTCCCGCTGAACGTCATCGAGCGCGAAGATTTTTTGCGCGCGGCTTTGCGGCGCGTCAGGAAATCTTCCTTCGCCTCGGTCAGCGTGCTCGGAACGTACGTCGCTCCCGCAGCGAGTGTGGTCGCACGATCGCCGGCGAAGGCGGAGCCGCCGGCGACGATCATCAGGTCTGGAAAACTCGCCGCGAGAAGTTGAATCAGGCCATGGCCCGCGTCGAGGTGGTCCCTGTTCGTACACGAGACGAAGACCGCCTCGGGCATCACTTCGCTGATGAACGAAAGCAGTTCGGCGTCCGGCAAATCGGTGAAGTAATCGATCGAGAAGCCTTCCTCGCGCAGCAGTTGCGTCAGCATCAGCGTGCCGAGGGAGAGGCGCTCGCCGGCCACTGAGACTGCCACGATGTGGCGGTCTGTATCCTGGACGCCGGCGTTGCGGTCGCCGTAGCGAATGATCAATTCGCGGATGACGTCTTTGATGAAGTGATCGTTGGCCGGCGTGATGCGCTTGCGGTCCAGTTCCTCCTGCGCGAAGGTCAGCGTCGGGATGAAAAGATCAGAGAACATCTCCTCCATCGTGTCGCTCTCGGCGTGGCGATCGGCGATGGCGATGGCGCCGGTGCGGTCGCGCAGAAGCAGGCGATTGTAGAAGCTTAGATATCCCTCCAGCGGATCCTCGGCGCCGAACATGATCGAAAAAATGCGCAGCGCCGGGATGAATTCGCCGCCCACGGTGAGGCAGACCGAGATCGGCGTTGCCAGCAGCAATCCGACCGGTCCCCACAACCAGCCCCAGAAAATCGCGGAGACCAGCAGCGCGATCGGCGAAACACCGACGCGATGTCCCACCACGATCGGCTCGACGAATCCGCCGATGAGCTGATCGGTCAGGACGAAAAGTCCGAGCACCGCCAGCGGCGTGTACCAGTTCGGAAAGAGGGCAATGGACAGGAATGTCGGCAGTGCAGCGCTCAGCACCGCGCCGACGTACGGGACGAATCGGAACAGTCCGGCCAGCACCCCCCAAAGCGGCGCGTGCGGCACTTTCAAAAGGAACAGCCCGAACCAGATCAGCACACCGAAGCCGACGTTGAGCAGAGCAATCGTCAGCAGGTAGCGGCTGATGCGGTCCGATGTTTCGCCGATGGCCTGCGTGGTCACGGTGAGATGCGCGCGGCCCGCGAGCCGCAGCATCTTGTCGCGCATCTGTTCGCGATCCTGCAAGAGGAAGAAGACCAGGACGACTACGAGGAACGCGGCGGCGATCAACTCTACCGTCGGCGCCAGGGTCTTGTACTTGTTGGCGAAATCCTTCCGATCGGGGATGACGCGAACGTTCAGATCGACTTTGTCCTGCTTGTCGGTGGTGGCGTCGGAGACGCGCTGCAGCGTCCGTTCGACCAACGCGAATGTGCCGCTCTGGCTCCGCTTCAGAAACTTGAGCTTCTGTTCGATTTTTCCGTTTTTCGCGGCGTCGGCGAACTCTTTTGCGACGTCGTTGAACTGCTGGTACAGCCACCAGCCCCCGAATCCCAGTCCGGTCACGATCAATCCGAGCGAGAGCACGATCGCGCCCGTGCGCCGAAGCGGCGTCCGCTCGAGCAGCGAGACGATCGGCGTCAGCAGAAACGCGAAGAGAATCGCCAGGGCGATCGGAACACAGACCGGCTTCGCGAGATAAAGAATCGCGATGACGACGACGGTTATGAAAAGGATCCGCGACTGCGACTGCCCGCGCCGGTCCTGCGAGGCGCGCTTGTCAGAGAACGTAGTAACCGTCTCCGGCCGCCGCATGGAGAGGGTCTTGTTGAAATCGTCGGTATCTTCGTCGTCGTAGCGGGGCACGTTCGGAAGAGTTTACCCTGCGCGTAGACGCAGGGTCTCCGGTGAGACCGCTCGATCGTCTACTTGAAACACGAATCGTGCGTCACGCTGAATTGGCTCGCACGATTGGCGCCAAACGAAAAAGCCCTGCGGCGCCAAGGTTGACTAGTGCGAGCTACTTCTTCCAGCGCAAAACCGGTTGCCGCGCCGCCCTGGCCTCGTCCAGCCTCCGCACCGGGGTCGTGTGCGGCGCGCTGCGAACCAGTTCCGGACGCTCTTCGCACTCTTTGGCGATGGCGATCATCGCGTCGCAGAAGGCATCCAGCTCTTCTTTCGGTTCGCTCTCGGTCGGCTCGATCATCAGCGCGCCGGCGACGATCAGCGGGAAGTAGATCGTCGGCGGATGGAAGCCGTAGTCCATCAGGCGCTTGGCGATGTCGAGCGTGTGGACGTCTTTCGCCGTCTGCAGCTTGTCGCTGAATACGACTTCGTGCAGCGACGGAGCGTCGTACGGCAGGTGATACGAGCCGCGCAATCTCGCGCGGATGTAGTTTGCGTTCAACACCGCGATCTGGGCGATGCGGCGCAAACCGTCCGGACCCATCGAGCGCATGTACGTCAGCGCGCGGACCAGCACATTGAAATTGCCATTGAACGCGCGCACGCGGCCAATCGAATCGGGATGGCCGTGATCGAGGTAGTACGTACCGTCCTCGCGCTGCTCGACGGTCGGCGTCGGAAGGAACGGGACGAGCTTTTGTGAAACCCCGACCGGACCTGCGCCCGGACCGCCGCCGCCGTGTGGCGTCGAAAACGTCTTGTGCAGATTTGAGTGGATAACGTCGATGCCCATGTCGCCCGGCCGCGCAATGCCGACGAACGAGTTGAGATTCGCGCCGTCGCAATAGAGATAGGCGCCCTTCTCGTGAAGGATGTCCGCGAACTTTTTGATGTCGGTCTCGAACACGCCCAGCGTATTCGGCACGGTGATCATCAACGCCGCCACATCTTCGGTCACCGCGGCGGCCAGCGTATCGATGTCGACCGTCCCTCGGCTGTTCGATTTCAGCTCCTTGATTTGATATCCAGCGAAGGCCGCCGAGGCTGGGTTCGTGCCGTGCGCGGAATCGGGGATCAGGATGTACTTGCGCGCGTTCCCGGTCTTGGCCAGCGCCTTGTGCACCATCAGGATTCCGGTCAGCTCGCCGTGCGCGCCCGCCACCGGCTGCAGCGTCACGCGCGGCATGCCGAAGATCTCCATCAGCGTCCGCTCGATGTGCCAGAGCAGCGCGAGGTTGCCCTGCACCTGGTGATCGGGCTGCAGCGGGTGCGACAGCGCGAAGCCCGGCGTGCGCGCGATCTCTTCGTTCAGCCGCGGGTTGTGTTTCATCGTGCACGAGCCGAGCGGATAGAGGCCCGCGTCGATCGACACATTCAGTTTCGACAGCCGGGTGAAGTGACGGATGACGTCGACCTCGGAGACTTCCACTTCGTCCGCGATCTCGTCGCGCATCAGCGACGACGGCAGCTCGGTGGTTTCCGGAACATCAAGAGCCGGAAGGCGATAGCCGCGCCGTCCGCGTTTCGAGTGTTCGAAGATGAGTTGCGTCGTCATCGCCGCTCCCTCGAAATCGCAGCCGTCAGCGCGGCGACGAACTGATCGAGATGCTCGCGCGTGTGCAGCTCGGTGACGGCGACCAGGAACTCGTTGTCATGCCCGTCATAGAACTGCCCCAGCGGAATGCCGCCGAGGATTTTCGCGTGCTCGAGATCGGCCAGGATTTCCGCGGCCGGGAACGGCGTGCGCACCACGAACTCGTTGTAGACCGGGCCGCTGAACGGCAGGATCACCGATCCAACTTTCTGCAATGCGCCGCGCAAATACGCGGCCTTGCTCAGGCACTGCTGCCCGACTTCGCGCAGCCCTTCCTTGCCCATCAGCGAGAGGTACATGTTCGCGGCCAGCGCGATCAGCGCCTCGTTCGTGCAGATGTTCGAGGTCGCCTTGCCCCTGCGGATATGTTGCTCACGCGTAGCGAGGGTGAGCACGTACGCGCGCTTGCCGTCGACGTCGACGGTTTCGCCGACGAGGCGTCCGGGCATGTGCCGTTTTAGCGCATCTTTGACCACCATGAAGCCGACGAACGGACCGCCGTACTGCGTCGGAACGCCCCACGCCTGTCCCTCGCCGACGGCAATGTCGAAGCCGTGCGCGCCGGGCGGGGTGAGGATGCCGAGCGATGTGGCCTCGGCAATGACGGCGATCTTCACCGCGCCCGCGGCGTCTGCAATCTGCGCGATCGTGTCGTAGTCCTCGATCACGCCGAGGAAGTTCGGCGACTGGATGGCCACGGCGAAGACATCGCTCGTGCAGGCGTCACGCAGCGCGGCGGTATCGATGCGGCCGTCGTTCGTCCAGCCGACTTCCACGATCTCGTAGCCGAGGTTCTGGACGTACGTGCGAACGGTCTCGGTGTACTGCGGATGCACCGACTTCGCGATCACGACCTTCGTCCGATTGCGCACCACGCGCTCGGCCAGCAGCACCGCCTCGCACAAGCCGGTCGAGCCGTCGTACAGCGACGCGTTGGCGACGTCGAGTCCCGTCAGCAAACACTGATGCGTCTGATACTCGAAGATCGACTGCAGCGTTCCCTGCGAAACCTCGGGTTGATACGGCGTATACGAGGTCAGGAACTCGGCGCGCAGCAGCAGCTGATCGATGCATGCCGGCTGGTAATGCAGATACGCGCCGCCGCCGAGGAACGAAACGTGATCGGCGGCAGTCAGGTTCTTAGCGGCCAGCGCACGAAACCAGCGCCGCGATTCGATCTCCGACCATGGGCCGGGGATGTTCAGCAGCTCGGTCAGTTTGACGTCGCCAGGGATGGTGTCGAAGAGGCGCTCGATGTCGTCGATGCCGATGACCTCGAGCATCTCGCCGACATCCTGCGAGGCGTTGGAGATGTAGCGGTGTTGGTCGGTACGGGGATCGGGTAGGGACATTACTGATTAGTGCGCTGACTCCTTCTCAACGTACTCGTCGTACTCCTCGGCGGTCATCATTTCGTCGACCTCCTCGGGTGTGCTGAGGCGCATCTTCATCATCCAGCCGTCGCCGTACGGGTCGGTGTTGACCAACTCCGGTTTGTCGGTGAGCGCTTCGTTGACTTCGACAACCTCGCCAGAGACCGGCGAAAAAAGTTCGGAGACCGCTTTAACCGATTCGATGCTGCCGAATTCGTCGCCCTGTTCCAGCTCCGATCCGACCTGTGGCAACTCGACGAAGACGACATCGCCGAGCTCTTTCTGCGCGTAATCGGTGATGCCGATGACCACGATGTCGCCCTCGGCCTCGGGATGAACATACTCGTGGCTCTTGGCGTACCGATTGTCTTCAGGTGTCATGGATTGCTCCTTCGTCACTTCGCGCGCTTGTAAAACGGCGTGGGAACGACGCGCGCCCGCGTCTCTTTTCCACGGATGAGGACCATGAATTCACTGCCGGGCGCCGATTTGTCGAGCGGAAGATATGCGAGACCGAGCGCTTTTTTCAACGTCGGCGAATGCGTGCCGCTGGTGACGACGCCAATCTCCTCGCTGCCATCGACGACCGGATAGCCGTGGCGGCCGATGCCGCGGTCGACCATCTCGAATCCGACGAGCTTCCGGCGCGGGCCTTCCGCCCTCTCGCGCTGCAGAACGTCGCGTCCGAAAAAGTCGCCCTTGTCGACCTTCACGATCCATCCGAGGTCGGCTTCGAGCGGCGTGGTGGTCTCGTCGATGTCGTTGCCGTACAACGCCATTTTCGCTTCGAGGCGCAATGTGTCGCGCGCGCCGAGGCCGCACGGCTTCGCGCCGGCGTCGAGGAGTTTACGCATGATCCGCGGGCCCTCGGACGGCGCGATGTAGATCTCGAATCCGTCCTCGCCGGTGTAGCCGGTACGCGAAACGATCGCGGGGACGCCGTCCACGTTGCCGGTCCCGAAGTGGTAGTACTTCATCGCACCAAGCGCGACATCCGTCATCGGCTGCAGCAACCTCTCGGCCTCGGGACCCTGCAACGCAAGCTGCGCGTAGTCGGCGCTGACGTTCCGGACTTCGACGTCCATCCCTTTCGCGGCGTCGGCGATCCACTCGTAGTCTTTGTCGGTGTTCGAGGCGTTGACGACGATGAAAAAGTCATCCGCCGCGTTCTGATAGATGAGAATGTCGTCGACGAATCCGGCGGTCGGATAGAGCAACCCGGTGTACTGCGCCCGCCCATTCACGAGCTTCGAAACGTCGTTGCACGTCGCGGTCTGCAACAACCGCAGCGCGTCGGGACCTTTAACCGTCAACTCGCCCATATGCGAGACGTCGAAGAGCCCGACATGCTCGCGAACCGCGGCGTGCTCTTCGAGGATCCCGGCGAACTGCACCGGCAACTCCCACCCGCCAAAATCGACCATCTTCCCGCCAAGCTCATGCTCGACCTGGTTCAAGGGCGTTTTCTTCAGATTGGCAGCGTCGTCGGTCATCGACTCCTCCGGAAGGGAAGCGAACCTAGCACGCGCTATGCCGCAGGTGCAATGAATGATGAGACCGAGGCTTGACGAAGGAATCGCGCTGGCCTACCGTTCGTTCTCAAATCGGTTTGGGACTGGGAACTCCCGGTCGGCAACTGGCCCTGAGCGATCGGGGCCTTTTGTTTTTACGGAAAGATCTTGAACCCGTGGCGCCAGCCCGGCCGCTGAAGAAGCTTTGACCGCACAATATCGAACGCCCGACTGCTCTTCTTGAAGTCGATGACATGGCGCGCAATCGGGTACGCGCACAAGTCCGCAAGTTGATGGCCTAGGACGTTCGCTTTCTTCGCGACAAACTTCAGATCGAACTGCGTGCCTCCAAACTGTTGGTAGGGCGATCCGCGTTTTAGCAGTTGCAGAAAAGAGAGACGCAACGCGTCGTCTTCGTTCTTTCCGCGCGCCTCGGCGAGCAGCGTGACTTGCTCCTGCCCGAATTCGTCGATGTACGCTTTGAGCCGCTCCATCCCGAATTCGAGCGCAAGGTAATACGGATTCCTACTGCTCGCGCCGTATCGCTGTTTGTGCAGGACTTTGCGAATAGCGACCGCGATCAGCTGAAAGGAAGCGTTCCGAATCACGTCATTAAGCCTGACGTGAAACACATCGCGGCGTTCCGGCACTTGAAGAAAGGCGAAGTCGCCCAAGGCTTTTCGAATGTCGCGGGAGTGCAGAATCGCCCCCTCGTGGCCAAACTGCTCGATTTTGAAGCGAGTGAACGCCGGAACGATCACATCCGTGTACTCAGCCTGCTCGCACAACAGGAAGACGAGAACGAAGACAGGAAAGTCCTTGTCGACTGGATCAAGCGAGTGGTCGCCTGCCTCATCAAGAAAGACCATAACCGGCATGCGTCATCGTAACTTGCCGGCGTATCATCGTCGCCGGGAGCGCGGGTGTGACGAACGAAATCGGCGAGTTTCTCGACTACCTCACCTACGAGCGGAACGTCTCCGTTAACACCGTCACGGCGTACCGCGAGGACCTTGAATCGTTCGTCGGATTTCTCTGCAACGACTACTTCACGCTCGGACGCGATCAGCTCGATCTCAAGCGCGTCGATCATCTTGCCGTCCGCTCGTATCTTGCGCATCTCGCGCGACGCAAACTGGCGCGCGCCTCGGCGGCGCGGCATCTGTCGGCACTGCGGTCGTTCTTCAAATACCTGATGCGCGAAGGAGTGGTCGAAGCGAATCCCGCCCGTAATGTCGCCACGCCGAAGCGCGAGAAGCATCTGCCTTCGGTGCTGCAACCCTCGGACGTCGTACTGCTGCTCGATCAGGCCGATACCTCGACGCCGCTCGGCGTCCGTGACCGCGCGTTTCTGGAAGTGCTCTACGCCTCGGGATTGCGTATCAGCGAATTGGTTGGAATCGACATCGATGACGTCGAGCTTCGCGCGCGGCTGGTGAAAGTCCGCGGCAAGGGTTCGAAGGAACGCATCGTGCCGTTCGGATCGAAAGCCGAGGAGACGATCCGCGCCTGGCTGGCGGTTCGCGGCACGATCATCTCCGACGTCGAAGAGCCGGCGCTCTTCGTCAACTATCGCGGCCAGCGCATCACGACGCGCAGCGTGCGGCGGCTCTTCGACGGCTACGTGCGCAAAGCCTCGCTGCGGGCAGGCGTCTCGCCGCATACGATGCGCCACTCGTTCGCCACACACCTCCTCAACGCTGGCGCCGACCTTCGTGGCATCCAGGAACTCCTCGGCCACGTCTCGCTCTCGACGACGCAAAAGTACACGCACCTCAACGACTGGCAGTTGATCTCCGTGTACAAGAAGGCGCATCCGAAGGCGTGATGACCGCGACGGCATAGACTCTGAATCCATGAATCGTCTCGCTAACGAAACCTCTCCTTACCTTCTCCAGCACGCGCACAACCCGGTCGATTGGTATCCATGGGGCGATGAAGCGTTTGCTAAGGCGCGTGCCGAGGACAGGCCGGTTTTTCTGTCGATCGGGTATTCGGCGTGTCACTGGTGCCATGTCATGGAGCGCGAGTCGTTCGAGAACGACGCGATCGCGGCGGTGCTGAACGAGCACTTTGTCTCGATCAAAGTCGATCGCGAGGAGCGGCCGGACGTCGATTCGATTTACATGGAAGCGGTGCAGATGATGACCGGGCACGGCGGCTGGCCGATGTCGATGTTCCTGACGCCGGCCGGTGCTCCGTTCTACGCGGGGACGTACTTTCCGCCGGACGACCGGCACGGCATGCCGGGATTTCGCCGCGTGCTCGAACATGTCGCGCATACGTATCGCGAACGTCGTGGCGACGTTGACGCGGCGTCCGCGGAAGTGATCCGCGGCATCAGCACCGTCAAGTTTCAAGGTGGCGGGACGCTGGAGCACGACGCGCTGGATCGCGCCGCGGCGCGCATCGCGCAGAGCTACGATCCCGTCAACGGCGGCTTCGGCGGCGCGCCGAAGTTTCCACCGTCGATGACGCTCGACTTCCTGATGCAGGTGGCCTGGCGAACGAACGACCGTACGCTGGATGAGATCATCGTCAACACATTGACCAAAATGGCGCGCGGCGGGATGTACGACCAGGTTGGCGGCGGCTTTCACCGCTACTCGACCGACGCGCGCTGGCTGGCGCCGCATTTCGAGAAGATGCTGTACGACAACGCGCTCCTGGCGCGGCTGTACACGCGCGCGTGGCAGTGGAAGAAGGATCCGTTTTTCGCCCGCATCGCGCACGAAATCCTCGGCTACATCCAGCGCGAGATGACCTCGCCAGACGGCGCGTTCTATTCGACGCAGGATGCAGATAGCGAAGGCGAGGAGGGAAAGTTCTACATCTGGTCGCGCGCCGAGGTGATGGAGATTCTGGGCGAGGAGGATGGACGGATTTTCTGCGCGCTGTACGACGTCACCGAGCGCGGAAACTGGGAGGATCACAACATCCTCAACGTTCCACGCGATCCGGAATCGGTCGCCGCTGATCTCGGCATCACGATGGAGCAGCTCAGCGACATCGCGTCGCGCGGCAAGTGCAAGTTGTACGGCGTCCGGTCGCAGCGTGTGTGGCCGGCGCGCGATGAAAAGATCCTCGCGGGGTGGAACGGCTGGATGCTGGCGGCGTTCGCCGAGGCTGCGGTTGCGTTCGATCGCGACAGTTACCGCGATGTGGTGCGCCGCAATGCCGACTTTCTGCTGACCCGCATCGTCGACGGCCGGCTGATGCGCACACCGAAAATCGCCGGACTGCTCGAGGATTACAGCGGCGTCGCCTGGGGCCTCGCGCTCGCGTACGAAGCGACGCACGAACGGCGCTACCTCGATGCATCGCGCCAGTTGACGGATCAGATCCTCGAGCGATTCGCGGATGACGCGAACGGCGGATTCTTCGACACGCCGGTCGATCACGAAACACTCATCACGCGTCCGAAGGATCTGTTCGACAACGCCACACCGTCCGGTAACTCGGTCGCCGCAGACGTCCTTCTTCGTTTGGCGCTGCTGTTCGGCGAGGAAAGATATGTCGAGGCTGCGACGAAGATGATCGCGGCAATCGCGCCGTTGGCGGAGCGCTACCCGTCCGGCTTCGGACTGCTACTAGGCGTTGCCGAGTGGCGCGCAGGACAGCCGAAAGAGATCGCAATCACAGGATCGGGCGATGACTTTCGCGCGCTGCGTAAGGTCGTTGGCGAGGAGTACATCCCGCATCGCGTGCTCGTGGCGGGCGAAGGATCGTCGGACCTGCCGCTCATGCAGAACCGTCCGTCGGATCGCGTGCTCGCCTATGTCTGCGAGGCGTACATGTGCGCGGAGCCGACGGCGGATCCGGAACGGTTGCGCGAGTTGTTAGCGCTGTCATCCTGAGCCGCCGGAGGCGTCGGAGCCGAAGGCGGAGCGCCGCAGGACGGTCGAAGGACCCCCTCAGTGCTTGCATCGTGGTTTACCGCCCGCCCAACCCGGGTTACCAGGAAGCGGGTCCTTCGACCGTCCTGCGGCGCTCCGCGCTTCGCGCTCCGACGCCTCCGGCGGCTCAGGATGACAGAATGTCGCGATGCAGCCGTGGCCGCTCGCCAAACGGATCCTGTTCCGCTTCGCGGTTGCGTTCTTCGTCCTCATCAACTTCCCGTTTCCGTTCGACTTCATCCCGATCGGCGCCTTGGAGCCGGTGTTCGAGAAGATTTCGGACGCGCCCGTGCACCTGGCCGCGCGCATGCTCCACGTATCGGTCGACGTGCGTCCGAACGGGAGCGGCGACACGACGTACAACTACGTCAACCTGCTGTGCGTTTTCGTCATCGCGATCGTCATCACGATCATTTGGAGCATCCTCGACCGGCGCCGGCTCCGATACGACAAAGGATGGATCGCTTTTCGCGCGTATCTCCGCTTCGTGCTGGCGGTGGCGATGATCAGCTACGGCATGGCCAAGGTGATCCCGTCGCAGTTTCCGGCGCCGACGCTCGATCGATTGATGCAGAGGTTCGGCGACGCATCGCCGATGGGTCTTCTCTGGACGTTCATGGGCGCGTCGGTCGCGTACAACATCTTTTCCGGCGCGGCCGAAATGCTGGGCGGTCTATTGCTCACCACGCGCCGCACCACGCTCCTCGGCGCGCTCGTGTCGGCCGGCGCGATGACCAATATCGTGATGCTGAACTTCGCGTACGACGTGCCGGTGAAGATCTACTCGACGCAACTCCTGATCGAAGCGATCGTCATCGCGCTGCCGGACGTTCCGCGGCTCGTCGATTTCTTCATTCGTAATCGAGCGGTCACACCCGCGCCATTGCCGCGTCTTACGCAGAGCCGCGGTCTCGAAATCGCCGGCATCGTCGTGCGGACGTTTGCTGTGGCCGCGTTTCTGTTCATGTCCGTACGAGAAGTCCGCGAGAACCTGAAGACGTACAGCGCGGGAAATCGCTCGCCGCTCTACGGCATCTGGCGCGTCGACGACTATCAGATTGATGGTCACGCGGTTGCGGATCTCACGCGCTGGCGGCGCGTCATTTTCGAGATCCGGCCGATGATGTCGGTCCAGCTCATGGACGATGTACGAGTCCGGCTGAGCGCGAAGATGGACGAGAAGAATCGCTTGCTCGTCGTATCCCGGCGCAACGAACCGCAGTGGGATGGACGGCTAACGTATCAACGCCCGGCTCCCGACACGCTGATGATCGACGGCGCCCTCGGCGGCAAGAACGTACACGCGCTCTGTCATCTCGAACCGATGCCGAAGTTCCTGCTGACCACGCGCGGCTTCCATTGGATCAACGAGTACCCGTTCAACCGTTGACTAGCGAGTCGCTCCGAACATCACCACGATCGACTTGCCCGCGCCGCGGCGCATGGTCATGCCGTCGATGATGGCGATGCCGCAGTCTTCGTAGTGCGGCGAGAGGATGTTGGCGCGGTGACCCGGCGATTCCATCCAGCCCTCGACGAGCAGCTCCGTCGTATCGAAGCCGGTGGCCAGGTTCTCGCCGGCGTATTGGAAGGTGTAGCCGTTCGGCTGCAGCCACGTGAAGGGCGAGCGGCCGTCGGGCGACTCGTGCGCCCAATACGCCTGATCCTCCATGTCGCGCATGCGGTCGCCGGCGGCGGCATCGAGGCGGGCGTCCTCGCGAAGCGGCGGGAGGTGATGTTCCGCGCGGTACTCGTTCATGGCCGCGACGACGGACGCTCGGGTGATATCCGAGGCGAACGCCGGCGCCGCGGCCATGATCAGGGCAACGCTGAGCAGGAGCAGGAGCCGTTTCATGAAGGGTTATTTTGCGGCATCCGCAAGCATTTGAGGAGTGGTGGCCGGCTGATTTACCAGTTCTGTGTATTCGAAGAGCGGGGTTGAGAGATAGCGCTCGCCGGTGTCGGGAAGGACGACGACGACGCGCTTGCCCGCGCCGAGCTCTTTGGCGATCTCGATCGCGGCCCAGCAGATGGCGCCGGAGGAAATGCCGACGAAGATCCCTTCCTCTTTCGAGAGCCGCCGCGCCGTGGCCTGTGCGTCCTCCCATGTGACGTCGACGACGCGGTCGACGACGTTCGCGTCGTAGATCGCCGGGACCATTCCCGCGCCGATGCCCTGCAGTTTGTGCGGGCTGTGCGTCCCCCCTTTCAGCAGCTGCGATTCGACCGGTTCCACGGCGACGATGAGCGTGTCCGGCTTCTCTTTTTTGAAGACCTGACCAACGCCGGTCACCGTGCCGCCGGTGCCGACGCCGGCCACGATCGCGTCGACCTTGCCGCCGGTGTCGTCCATGATTTCCTTCGCGGTCGTCTCGCGGTGGATCTTGGTGTTCGCCGGATTATCGAACTGCTTCGACAGCCACGCACCCTTGTTGTTCGCCGCGTACTCCTCGGCGACCCGTTGCGCTTCCTTGATGCCTTTCGGACCGGGCGTGAGGATCAGCTCCGCGCCGAGGGCCTGCGCCAGCTTGCGCCGCTCGACCGACATCGTGTCGGGCATCACCAGCGTGCACTTGTAGCCTTTCGCGGCGGCTACAAACGCCAGTCCGATACCGGTATTGCCGCTCGTGGCCTCGACGACGGTGTCGCCCGGCTTGATCTCGCCGGCCTTCTCCGCCTCGTTCATCATCGAGATGGCCAGCCGGTCCTTGACCGATGAGAGCGGGTTGAACGACTCGAGTTTGGCGATGACTTCCGCAGCACCGTCCGGGACGATGCGATTGAGCCTGACCAGCGGCGTACGTCCGATCAGCTCCGTGATGTTGTTGTAGATCTTCCCGTGCATGTTTCTCCTCCTAAAAGCAAAAGACCCGAGCGGTACGCCCGGGTCTCATTCGATACAAAGTGGCTGTGGTTGCGCGCCTACGTTCGCTCGAACGGACCGTTGTAGCGGCGGCAACAGGTTGTGCGTTTCATGTGGGCGGTGACGCTAAAACTGTTCGTGGTGAAAGTCAAATTGTGTGGCACAGACACTCTTGTCTGTGCAATCAGGCCGCGTTGCTCGCTTCGCCGAGGTAGCGGTAGCCGATTTTCGCGACGGCTACGATGACCGCGGCATCGGTGCCGACCGCTTTCTGGAGCTTGCGCCGCAGCCGCGTGACGTGCGTGTCGACGGTGCGGCTGTTGAGGTTGAGATCGACGCGATAGTTCCAGACGCGCGACAGCAGTTCGTCGCGCGGCACGACGCGCTCTTTGTTGCGGAAGAGGTACATGAGTAGGTCGAACTCTTTCGGCGAGAGTTTCAGCTTCTGATCTTTGGCCGAGGCCTCGCGCGTGGAGGGGTCGAGCTTGATGAGCGTGTCTTCGCAGATGGTCTTCGTCGTCAGCGAGGTCGCGTCGCTGCGGCGCATGACGGCGTCGATGCGCGCGAAAAGCTCCTGCAGTCCGAACGGCTTGGTGATGTAGTCGTCCGCGCCGCCGCGAAGGCCGCGAACCTTGTCCGTTTCCTGTCCGCGGGCGGTGAGGAGGAGGACCGGGATCTTCGAAAACTTGCGGATGTGGTCGAGGACTTCGAAGCCGCTCTTCTTCGGCAGCATGAGGTCCAGGAGCACGATGTCGGGCGACTCGGCGTGGAAGATCCGGATCGCTTCTTCGCCGTCGGCGGCGAGCACGGTCTCGTAGTTCTCCATGCGTAGATTGATTTCGAGGCCCTGCCGCAACCCTGCTTCGTCTTCAACGATCAGTATCTTGGTCATCGCAAATCTCCGGTGCTGTTTGTACGGCTTTCCGCGAGGGAGAGTTTCTAAAGCGTCTGCGGGGTGAGCTGCGCCAGGGACGTGGTCGTGTGCGATTGTGGCCGCGGGAAGAGCAGCCGGAAGGTGGAGCCGGTGCCCGGTTTCGATTCGACTTCGATGGTGCCGCCGTGCGAGGCGATGATCTGCTGCACGAGAGTGAGACCAAGTCCGGCGCCGCGCCGGGTCTGCGTGTCGGAAAACTGCGCGCGGTAGTACGGCTCGAAGATGTGCGCGAGGTCGCCGGCATCGATCCCGATTCCTCGGTCCTTCACTTCGATGACCACCGACTCTTCGGTCTGCCGAAGCACGACGTCGATCAGTTTGTTTTCGTCGCCGGAGTATTTGATGGCGTTGTCGATCAGGTTCAGCACGGCGCGCGACACGGCATCGCGATCCCACGACTGCTCCTCGACGGCATCGGTGAGGTGGAGCTTGACGTCGAAGCCGCGGCTGCGAATCCACGACTCGTACGTGGTGATGAGCGACGTGAGAAGGTCGCGCGGATAGACGGGCGTGAACGCGAGCGCCTTGGCGCTGCTGTTCTGCATGCGCGCGACGTCGAGGACGTTCTCGACGAGGTGCGACAGGTGCAACACCTCGCGCAGGATGGAGTCTTCGATCTCGAGCCGCTGCTTTTCGGGGAGCCGCGCGCCGCGTTTCAGAGTCTCCGCGCCGAGGCGGATCATCGACAGCGGCGTGCGCAGCTCGTGCGAGACGTTCGCGACCAGCGCGCCGCGCAACTTCATCGTGTCGGCTTCGTGGGCAAGTCCGCGCATGGCCAGATACGCGCCAAGGCCGGTCAGCAGAAGAGCGAATGCGCTGAGGACGATGCTGATCAGCCGCGCGCTTTCCCATCCCGAACTGGCGTAGCCGGTCTCGACGAATCCGCGGATGGCGTACGACGAAAGCGGCGCGGCGAGCGGCGCGATGAAGGCGTAGCCGTTGTCCGTTTTCACGGCACCGGTCGTCGTCGCATTCTGGATGACCGAAACCTGCGCTTCCTGTGTGAAGCCTTGCGCGTGCACGAGCGGCTGCTGCGCGAGCGCGGGGCGGACGCGCGCCAGCAACAGCGCGGGGTCGTAGGTGTAGCGGACGATGCCGCTCGACGAGTAGAGCTCGCGCGGCAGTGGCGCGCCCGCGTGCGCTTTCCCCGGCAACTCGCTGGCGTAGATCGCGCTGGCAGGATCGGCGTCGGGAACGTACAGCGCGGAGATGATCCAGTCGTTGTCGCCGATCCACTTCTGCAACTCCACCGACGACGGCGAGCGGCGCTCCAGCTTCTGCCACTCCTCGGTTGCGTGAAACAACTCGCTACTCACCGCGGCGTCGATGCGGCTGGCGCTGATCTGCGCGGCGTAGCCGGCATACTGCATGGCCAGCGTGTCGACGCCGCGCTCGGTGCGCTCGGAAAGGATGTAGGAACGCGCGGCCAGGACGCCGAGCGCGACGGTGACGATCAGGAACGGGACGAGGATCGAGGAAACGTGGTCGGGCCGGTCACCCGAGCGCGGGCTGGATTTCCACTTCGCAAGGAAGCTTCGAAACATTCGTCGTCACTGTTGCGGCGCCGCTGCGTTGATGGAGGAGATGCCGTGCGCCTGCGCCAGGTGCTGGGCCACCATTTTGTCGATCTGCGCCTTCGTGTACGGCTCGAGCCGAACGTCAACCTTTTTCAGGATGCCCTGGCGCAGAACGATGATCCAGAGGACGCCGGTGTCTTTCGCGCTGTAGAGGATCTGTTTGAAGTCTTTGATGCTCCCCTTGACTATCGAATGACCGTTAACGGACATAAGCCGGTCGCCGACCCTGAGATCGGCACGCGCGGCAGGGCCTTCATCGATCACGGTCTCGACGATGATGCCCGGCTCTAGCTCCTTGATCTTCACGCCGAGGTAGCGGCGGCCGCTGGAAAGTTCACGGATGGCCTTCTCGCATTCGCTCGCGGGGGCAGTGCACATCTTCCGCTCTTCGGCGTGAGCCGTGGAGATGAAAAGAAGCGCTGCAAGAAGGAGATGGGAGAGTCGGACGATCATTTTCTGGGAGCGGGGTCCTTGGCCGGCGCTCAATCTAGTCTGCAATGGCCGAGGTCCTGATTACAAATCAGAAAATGTAGAATGAATTCCCTGTAATACAAGAGGTTAGCTGGATTTCTGTCATCTGAAGAACAGCGCACCGAACGCCGCCGTGACGTGAAAGTCAGGCGGCGTTTTCAACGCCGGCTGCCACGCGCTGAACTCGTCGCCGTGCCTGGCGCTGCGGTCGATGCGGAAGAAGTTGGCGCGCCATTCGTCGCCGGCGTTCGGATGGTTTTTCAGCGACGCGAACGGAATGCGGATGACGGTCTGGATTCGAGATCCATCGTCGCGGCGAAGCGCGGCGAAGAGTCCCTCGCACGTCCAGGCCAGGTCGGTTTTCATCGTGGCGCGGACGCCATCAGGCGAGTCGATGCGCGCGTCGAACGTTGTGCCGAGCGGATTGACTTCGATCTCGAAATACGGGGTCAGGCCTTCGGGAGCAAGGAAGACTTCGACGACGTCCTCCTCCCACAACGGCTCGTCGTGACCGAGGTAGGTGGCCACGATTTCGTCATCCTCGGCATCAAAAACGACGGTGAGGAAGTCGTCGTCGTAGTACGCGGCCACGGTCGTTACCAGCCGCGGCGCGCCGCCGTCCGTCGCCTCCGTCAGCGCGGCCGGCACGCACGCCGCCGGAATCGCCCACGGCTCTTCGATCGAGAACTCCGCCAACGGCACGTCGAGCACTGGAACCGGCATCGCGGAATCATACGGTGCGGCGGGCGCGGCATCGCGCATGCAATGCCGCTGAGGCCCGAGATGATGATGGTGGATCTGGAACTGGATGACCTGAAGCGTGAGTTTCTCGCCGAGGCAGACGAGAAGGTGCGCGAGATTCAGGCGAAGCTGGACGGCGAACAAACGCCGGAGGCATGGCAACGATTGACGTACCTCGCTCATCAACTGAAAGGCTCCGGGGGAAGCTACGGTTTCCAGCGCATTTCAACCGATGCGGCGGAGCTGGAGGCCGCAGTTGAGTCGCTGTCGACGGAAGGAACGCGTCCCGGCATCGACGACCGCATCCAGCAGCACGCGTTCAACCTGCGCGCGGAAGTCGACAAGCGGATGCGCGAGTTCGCGGTGACGTAGGGCTGTAAGGGCCTGTCATCCTGAGCCGCCGAAGGCGTCGGAGCCGAAGGCGGAGCGCCGAAGGACGGTCGAAGGACCCCCCAAGCGCTTGCATCGTTCGTTCGCCGCCGCCCGTACCCAGTTACCAGGGAGGGGGTCCTTCACCGTCCTGCGCCACTCCGCGCTTCGCGCTACATAGCTCCGGCGGTTCAGGATGACAGTCACGCCGCGTCCGTCCCTTTCGCGCGAGCCGCACGCGACGGCTCCGCCGCCTGGACCTGGTTGCGGCCGTTCTTCTTCGCCCGGTATAGCGCCTTGTCCGCGGCCACGATCAGCTCCTTGGCCGAATGGATGCGCGCATGCGGCACGGTGGCCACGCCGATGCTGACCGTGGCCGGAATTGCGCCTGCATTGGTCATGACCGGTGTTGCTTCGATGCTTGCGCGGATCTGTTCGGCAAACGTGAGCGCATCCTCGAGCATCGTCTCTGGAAGCATCAGCGCGAACTCTTCGCCGCCGTAACGCGCCGCGAGGTCGGTCGTTCGGATCGATTTCTGGAAGATCGACGAAATCGCTTTGAGCACTTCGTCGCCGATGGCGTGGCCGTAGGTGTCGTTGACCTTCTTGAAGAAATCGAGATCGACGATGACGAATGAGAGCGGCCGCTGGTAGCGCTGCGATTCTTCGAAAGCGCGCGCCAGTTCGTCCTGCAGATGGCGGTGGTTGTAGAGCTTCGTGAGACCGTCGGTGATCGAGAGCAACTCGAGCCGGCGATTCGTTTCGAGCAACTCCTTCTGCAGGTCGACGATCCGCTTCGCCGCGCGAATGCGCGCCATCAACTCGGGATACTGAAAAGGCTTGGTGATGTAGTCGTCCGCACCGAGGTCGAGGCCCTGGATCTTGTCCTCCTGATCGTCCTCGCCGGTGAGCATGATGATGTAGCGATTGCGAAGTTCGGGATCGGACTTGAGCTGATGGCAGAGATCGACGCCATCCATGTCGGGCAGACGCCGGTCGAGGATGGCCAGATCCCAAGCGATCGCAGGAAGTTGCGCGCGCGCCTCCTCCCCCATCCCGAACTCGATGCTCTCGTACCCGCTGCGCTTGAGCAGCAGCCGCACGAGCCGGCGAATGGCGGGATCGTCATCGACGACAGCAACCTGGAAGGCCTTCGGATCGGACATTGGGCAACGTTAGCCGCAAACGTGGTGCCATCACGCGGAGATCGCGGAGAGGCCGAGCTCGCGGAGAAGTTCTCTGCCGTTCTCCGCCCTTCCGCGTTCCCCGCGTGAAACCGTCACCCTTACGACCCGATCCGCATCGAGATATCGAGCGCGACCACGGAATGCGTCAACGCGCCGATCGAGATCCGATCGACACCCGTCTCGGCGAACTCGCGAACGTTGTCGATCGTGATCCCGCCCGATGCCTCCAACGGCACCGCGCCCGCGACGTGCTCGACCGCAGCCCGCATCTCGGCGGTTGTCATGTTGTCGAGGAGGATGAAGTCCGGCCGCAGCGCCAGCGCTTCGTCCAGCTCGGCGCGATTGCGCACCTCGACCATGATCTTTTGCGCCATCGCCTTCGAACGAATGCGCTCCACGGCGGCGGTAATCGAGCCGGCGCGATCGACGTGGTTGTTCTTAATAAGGAACATGTCGTACAGCCCGATGCGGTGGTTCTGTCCGCCGCCGCAACGCACTGCGTACTTGTCGAGCGCGCGAAGGCCCGGCGCAGTCTTGCGCGTGTCGTAGATGCCCGCCTTCGTTCCACGTACGGCATCGACGTAGCGGCGCGTGGTGGTGGCGATCCCGGAGGCGCGCTGCATGAGATTGAGCGCCGTCCTCTCCCCCGCCAGCAACGCCACCACGCTCCCACTGACCTCGGCCACAACATCGCCTGCGGCGACAGCATCGCCGTCCTTGCGCTTTGCGACGAACGCTGCCGAGTGATCGATGGCCGTGAACGTCCGCTCCGCGAACGCCAGTCCCGCCAGAACCCCGGACGCCTTCATCAGGAACCTGGCCCGTCCTCGATCGCCCGGCTCGAAGATGGCCTCGCTGGTGATGTCGGGCAGGTCTTCGTCAAAGGCCCGGCGGACGATCTGATCGATCTCACGTTGAAAATCGGCGGAAGTCATACAGGAATGCTGCCATAAGCCTAGGGGTTTTGAAGCGCTCGATCGTTGACAATTGGGGGGCGTACCGGCTTCGACGGGGACACGTCGGGGTCATGGTTGCATGCCGAGCTGATTACCTCGCAAATCTGATCAAAACTGAGTAGCTGCGAACAACAGCGAACTCGCCCTCGCGGCCTAAAAACCCGTGAGCGTCCGCCCGATGGTTGCTCACGCCGTCGGGTCCGGATGTCATCAATGTGAGCTAAGCGTTCGCGCACCGTCTCGGCGCAGACGTCGAAAACCACAGAGGCTGGTCCACATCCGTTCCCCGCTCTCCGGGCAGGATGAGGACGAGAACTAAAAGGAGAGCTAAGCATGTAGTAGCCAGGCTTCACTGCTCTCGGACGGGGGTTCAACTCCCCCCGCCTCCACCAACGAATCTTTCCGCCAACGCGCGCGTGATTGGGCTCACAGAAGTCCGGAATCACGTAACTTATGTTCCTCAAAACTCTGCGAAGGAACTCGAATGAAGCGTGCAGCTTTTCTCTCTATCCTCGTGTTTTTGTCTGCGTTTCCCCTCGTTGCTCAAACCTCGGCCCAAGGCAGTTTCAATTTCAAAGGAACAGAAGGCCTGCAGACGATCGATTTCGACGCCACCGGCGACGGACGCTCCGCGCAAGGCACCTTCTCGCTGGCGGGTCCGACGCTCGTCTCCGACGGCGAGCTTGATCAGGAAGACCCCAAGCAAACGATTCTGGTCAAAGACTTCACCATGAAGGTCACGGTCGACTGCATGAGCACCCTCGGCACCCGCGTCACGATGAGTGGAACCGTCGGCGATTCGAACGTTCGATCGATGATCGGCCGCATCGCCACGCTCACCGTCGAGGACAACGACCTCAATCCGAAGGATCCGACGGATCGTTTCAGCTTCGGCTCGTACTGGCAGAAGGACATTTCCTGGTTCCCGTCCGACGCGGAGGTGAAGGGCGACGCGGGTTGGACCATGTCGTGGTGGGCCACGGACGCCGAGCGGAAGGACGATGTGGGCTACATGATCTCGCGCACTCGCCAGGTCAATTGCCGCAGCTTTCCCGTCGCGACGTATGACCTCGACCCGATCAGCGAGGGTCGCATCACCGTCAAATAGCCATCAGCGGTTCCGAGTCGGCGGCAGGCCGCGCCTGGGTTTGCGCGGCTGCCGCCGGCTAATGGATGTTCGCGTAGCGGTGATCGACGGCGAGACAAATCGATGGTGCTCATGACGGCGCCTCGGCCGGACTGGGATTCTTGCGACGGTCATGCCTTCTCCATCTGAGGCCTCGGCGTTCTGTACGCAGCCGAGTACCGGACGCGAATCAACCAGAAAATCGTCAGGACTACGATGATGATCACTGGCACCTGCGGCAGATGCGTGGCGCGGATTTCCTTCGTGAAGATCGTCGCGCGCAACCCACTCTTGCGCATTACGGGATCGCTGGCTGTGCCGAGGAAGAAGGAACCGGCGGCGACGAAGAGGGCGAAGCCCATGCGCCAGATGTGACGCACCAGTCGCTGAGCGCCGGCGACGCCGCCGCGGATGAGCATGCGGATGTCGCCGGCGGCGGAGAGCAAGGCGATCGCGGCGAAAACGCTGTAGCCGATGACCGAACCTTTGTTGGGCGCTCGGAGCGCGAAGACCAGCGCAGTGATTCCGGCCGCGAGCGCAACCAGCATGAAGGCAAACTCCAGCCGTCCGTTCTGTCTAGGCTTGCGCATCACCACCAGAGCCGCCGTGGAGACGAGGTAAAACGTTAGAGTCCCCGCGAAAACATTGAAGGGCTGCGATTTCCTCAGCGCGATATAGGCGCCGCCGGAAGCCATAAACAGCATCGAGATTACGAACACGTCGCCGGTGCGGCGGTGCCGACGGGAGCCCTTGCGGACGACTAACGCAATCGAGCCGGCAAGAACGGCGATCATGCCGCCGGCAATATGGACGACGAGCATCGGTGTATAGGTCATAGAGTTCCCCTCGATTACATTGGTTCGCGATAACGGCGCATACGGATCGTGGCGGCCAGACAGAGCGCGGCGAAGACGAGGCCGAGCCAGAGGGACGGAGTACTCAGGAACGTGCCCGGCGTCATTGCTGCCAGCGGGTCCAGTTGGGGCGCGCCCTTTTGCGGGGCGATAAAGGCCTTGTTGAACCAGCCGGCCAGCCGATCCCCGAGGAATGTGAAGAAGGATGCGCTACCGAACGCGATCTTCGTAAAGACGCCGATTGCGAGAAACGGCATCACCGCCCATAAGAACACGGCACGCTTTGCCCAGCCGGATACCAGCAACAACCAGCAATAGAGCGGTGCATGCCAGAGCGCAATGGCGATGACGGCATACAAGAGTGCGATTGATAATTGGACAAACTTCAGGTTCTGGTAGAGCGCAGCCAGCTGGGATGAGTTTCCCAGCAGGACGATCGTATTGGCGGTCAGAATGATCAGCTGCGTAACAAGGATCACCGCGTAGGAGAAGAGCGGCAGGATTACTAGAGGAATTGCTATCTTTGCGAGCACCGTGGTCCGGTCGGATACCGGTAGCGATTTCCAGAACAGAATGCTGCGGTCGCGGCGCTCGCCGTGCAGTGCGTCGAGGCAATAAAACACTCCGACCAGAAACGCCGTCACCAGAATCAAGCCGGCAGTCGTGTCATACGGCATTGCCACGACGCCGTGCAGTTTGCCGGGATCGGCCATTGCAGCGCGCATGCGATGGGGCAGCGTGATCGCGCTGATGAAGAAACCGAAAAGCATGATGCAGGCTGTCACTACCGGCGCCGCATAGACCGACCTGTTTTCCCACAATTCACGGCGAATCGACCAATACATCGGCCGCGTCTGTGCCGAGGGTTCGACTTCGCGCGCGACAAGAGGATCCGCCGTCATTGATCCGCTCCGTGATTGCCCATTACAGCGACGAATAAATCGGCGATACCCGGCGTGCGTAGATCGCCAAGCGCTGCGAGGTCGTCGCGATTCGCCTGGTCGAACAACAGAATGCTGCGGCCGAACACCTGACGCTCATGCATCGGTTTGAATGCGCGCGCGGCCGGGAGATTCTCGGGACGCACCATCACTTCCACATAGCGCGACTCGAATTCCTCCATCCCGCACTCCATGACGATGCGTCCGTGGTTGACGAACATGACGTCGGTGAGGACGTCCTGAATCTCATCGACCTGATGGGTCGTGACAACGATGGTGCGGCTGCGGTCGAAGTAGTCGTTCAGAAGCGAGTCGTAAAACTGTTTGCGGTAGAGGATGTCGAGCCCAATCGTCGGCTCGTCCAGCACCAGCAATTTCGCGTCGATGGCCATAACCAGTGCGAGATGGAGCTGGGTAACCATCCCTTTCGACAATTCGCGGACCTTACTGGTGCGATTGATGTTCGTCTTCGCGAGAAAGCCTTCGGCCTTCCCGCGATCGAACCGCGGATGGACGCCGCCCACGTAGTCGAGCGCCTGCGACACGCGCATCCCGCGCGGCATCACGGCGACGTCGGCAATGAAGGAGACGTCGCGCATGAGTTGATCGCGCTCGCTCCAGGGATCGCGACCGAGCACTTTCAGTTCACCCTCGTACGGGATCAGGCCGAGGATGGCGTGGAGGGCTGTGCTCTTGCCGGCACCGTTCGGACCGATGATGCCCACGATGCGTCCCTCTTCGACGCGAAGATCGACGCCGTCCAGCGCGATCGTCGAGCCGAACGCTTTGCGGAGACCGCGTGCTTCTATGCAGGCCATATCAGCGCTCCTTCTTGTTGCCCTTGTTGCCAACGCCAAGCAATTCTTCCGGCCTCAGTCCCAGCCGGCGGATCGTTGCGTGAACAATCGGCCACCGTTCCGCCAGAAACGTTTCGCGTTCGGCGTTCATCAGCAGCTCGCGCGCACCCACATTGATGTACATCCCTCGGCCGCGCTTCCTCTCGACGAGCTGCTCGTCGACCAGCTCCTGGTAGGCCTTCAGGACGGTGATCGGATTGAGGCGATACTCGGCGGCGACGTTGCGGACGGACGGCAGCGGATCGCCTTCGTTCAGAAGACCGTCGAGAATCAGCGCGACGACACGATCGCGAAGCTGGCGGTAGATAGGCTGACTGTCGTTCCATTGGCGTTCCATTTCATCGCTCGGCTGTGGTGCTGTAGTTAACTATAACACCTAATCAGATGCAAGCGCTTTCTACGAGCGAGTAGCTGGAGGGTTTCAGGAAGAGCGACCGAACTCAGGCCAACTTGTGACGTGCGCCATGCGTCTGAAGCGTGTGCGTCGAGAACGAGGAGCTCCGCCGATGATCCGTCGAATGGTGTTTCTAGCGCTGGTGGTCTGCGCCACCTTCCCGATGACGGCCCAAATGTCCGATGCGCTCATGGGCCTCTGGTCGAGCGAATCGCACTTCGGACCGCAACTGCACGGGGAGTTGCGCATCGTCCGAAAGGGCACGCAATGGACCGCCACGCTCGCCGGCGCAACGACTGCATTCTCGGCGCGCGGCGATCAAATCCGTTTTGCGTTCGGTAAGCACGGAGAGTTTCGCGGACGGATCGACGCCAGTGGCATCACCGGCTTCTGGCTGCAACCACAAGGCGTGACGGCGGCCGCGCCGAGTTCTTCGGGGGCGAGCCAGGCCTTTGCCTCGCCGGTAGTCCTGCGGCGTACCGCGTCAGGAGTCTGGCGCGGCAACATCCATCCGCTGGAAGAGCGGTTCACGTTGTATCTGAAGATCTTCGCCAATCCGGACGGGTCGATGATCGGCGCGTTTCGAAATCCGGAGCAGGGTTCGAACGGCGGCGCGATGCAGTTCAAGGTGGCGCGCGACGGCGACGTCGTCTTGTTCAGCGGGGGCGAGACCCGGCTGGCCGCGAAGCTCGTGGGCGACCGGTTGCAGATGTTCTGGCCGGAGATGAATCGCGTCATCGAATTGACGCGGCGGAGGCCGGCCGAAGCAGCGGGATTCTTTCCGCGAGCGCCGGGTGAGAAGTACATCTATCGGAAGCCGCCGTCACTCGGCGACGGGTGGGCGACCGCGCGCGCGGCGGACACCGGCATGGATGAAGCCGTGCTGACGAAGCTGATCCAGCGCTTGATCGATGCCGATCCGTCCATTCGCCGCGCTGCGCTCATGCATTCGATCCTGGTCGCGCACAAAGGGAAGCTGGTGCTCGAGGAGTACTTCTTCGGCTTCGATCGCAACGAGCCACACGACCTCCGCTCGGCCGGCAAAACCTTCTCTTCGGTGATGCTCGGCGCGGTGATGCGCGAAGGAATCCGCATCTCACCGGAGACACCCATCTACTCACTCCTCGCGGCCAAGGGACCATTCGCGAATCCCGATCCTCGCAAGGCGCAGATCACGCTCGCCCACGTCATGACCCACACCTCGGGGCTCGCGTGCGACGACAACGACCCTGCCTCGCCCGGCAATGAGGGAACGATGCAAACGCAGACGCAGCAGCCGGACTGGTGGAAGTACACGCTCGACCTGCCGGTGGCGCACGATCCCGGCAGTCGATACGCCTACTGCTCGGCGAACATCAACCTCGCCGGAGCGGCGCTCACAACCGCGACGAAGACCTGGCTGCCGGAGTTGTTCGAACGCACGGTCGCTCGCCCGCTTCACTTCGGACCGCACTACTGGAACCTCATGCCGACCGGCGAAGGCTACCTCGGCGGCGGCGCGTACCTGCTACCGCGCGATCTGCTCAAAGTCGGGCAGACCTACCTCGACGGCGGCGTGTGGCACGGACATCGGATCGTCGACAAATCGTGGATCGCGGCGTCGACCGCACCGCACACCCACATCAGTCCGGCCACGACCGGCATCGATCCTAACGATTTCGGCAACTTCTATGGCGAAGGCGACGACGGCTATGCGTGGCATCTCTCCGATCTGAAATCGGGCGATCGAAGCTATCGCTGCTACGCGGCCACCGGCAACGGCGGGCAGCTACTGATCGTCGTTCCGGAGGCCGATCTCGCGGTCGTCTTCACCGCCGGCAACTATGGTCAGGGCGGCATCTGGGGCAAGTTCAAGGACCAGATCGTGCCGAACGACATCATCGCGGCGATCAGGAGGTAGCTGCTATCATCCCCGGCGGATTCGCCTCTGAAACTCACCGCCGATATCTGATTTTTCGTCTCCCACTCTCCTGCCGCTGACGCCGGGACCGCTTGATGTGTGTCCCCGCGAACAATGGAGACGAAATGAGCACCAACGATTGGTTCCACGATTTCTTTCACGGCCTCGCTGTCGATTTCTGGGTTGCGGTTGCACCGAGTGCCGATGCGGATCTGCCGTTTCTGGAGAAGGCGTTCGACGCGCCGGGCGGTGCGATTCTCGATGTCGCGTGCGGCGCCGGACGGCACAGCATTCCGCTGGCGCGGCGCGGATATCGCGTCACCGGCGTCGATCTTTCGACGACGTTTCTTGACGAAGCGCGGCGGCGTTCCGAGGCTGAAGCGCTATCGATCGAATGGCATCGGGGCGACATGCGCGACCTGCCGTGGCGCTATCGCTTCGACGGCGCGCTCTGCTTCGGAAACAGCTTCGGCTATTGCGATCGCGAGGGAACGCGCGCGTTCGTGCGTACGCTCGCCGCATCGCTGAAGCCCGGCGCCGCGTTCGTGCTGGAGACCGGCGCGACGGCGGAGTCGCTGCTGCCTTCACTGCAGCCGCGCCGCTGGATGGAAGTCGGCGACATCCTCTTCTTCTCGAGCGCGACGTACGACGCGGCCGCCAGCCGGCTCGATGTCGACTACTCATTCGTGCGCGGATCCGTGCGCGAATCGGCCACGGCGCATACGTGGATTTACACCGTCGCCGAATTGCGTGAGTTGTTCGCGACCGAAGGCCTCATCGTCGAGCAACTCTGCTCTTCCGCCACCGGCGATCCCTTCCGCCTCGGCGACCCGCGGCTCCTGCTGGTGGCAAGGAAGAAGGGGTGATGGTCAGCCGTACGTGGCCTATGCGGCGCCGCAGATCGCGCGAACGGATTCGAGCGCGGCCGCCACCTGCCGCTCGCGCTTTTCGATTTTCTTACACCGCCCGATGACGTCTTCGATGAGCGCCCAGGTCACGTTCGACGGCTGGTAGCGGTCGGGATTCGACTCGGAGACGTGGCGGCCGAGCGCGCCGAGGGCGGTGTGGAACGGGAGGGGAGTAGCGGGAGTGCCGTGCGAGAGCTCGTCGATGTAACGCGCCACGAGCAGACCGACCGCGGACGACTCCACGTAACCTTCCACGCCGGTGATCTGGCCGGCGAAGAAGACGTGGTCATCCTTCTTCGCCTGAAACGTCGCGCGCAAATGCCGCGGTCCGTTAATGAACGTGTTGCGGTGCATCGAACCGAAGCGCGCGAAGACGGCGTTTTCGAGGCCGGGAATCATGGCGATGACGCGCTTCTGCTCCGGCACTTTCATCTTGGTCTGGAAGCCGACGATGTTGAAGTAATCATCAGAGAGATCTTCCTTGCGCAGTTGCACGACCGCGTGCGGACGCTCGCCGGTGACCGGATGTTCGAGGCCGACCGGCTTCATCGGACCGAAGCGCAACGTATCGATGCCGCGCGAAGCGATCTCCTCGACCGGAAGGCATCCTTCAAAGTGCGCAGCCTTTTCGAAATCGTGCGGCGCAAAAATTTCGGCGGAGAGCAGCGCGGCCACGAACTCCTCGTACTCCCGCTGCGTCATCGGCGCGTTCAGGTAATCGGTTGCCGACCCTTTGCCGTAGCGCGATTTCCAGTACAGCTTCGACATATCCAGCGAATCGGCGGCGAGGATCGGCGCGATCGCGTCGTAAAAATAGAGACCATCGCGGCCGAGAAAGTCGTTGATGGAATCGAAGAGTGGCTGCGACGTCAGCGGACCGGTGGCGAGGACGAGGAAGTCGTAGTCACCACGATCGAGATTCGTCACCTCATCGCGACGCAGCGTGATGTTCGCCTGATCGCCGATCGCGGAAGTCACGGCCGCCGAGAAGCGATCGCGATCGACCGCGAATGCATCCCCGGCCGGCACACGCGCCTCGGTGCCGCAGCGAATGACCAGCGAGTCGAGCATCGCCATCTCCGCTTTCAGCAAGCCGACCGCGTTCGTGATCGCCGACGAGCGGAAGGAGTTCGAGCAGACCAGCTCCGCGAGGTTCGCCGTCTGATGCGCGGCGGTCGGCTTCACCGGCCGCATTTCGAAGAGATCGACGTGATGTCCGCGCCGGGCCAGACCGAATGCGCATTCGGACCCGGCCAAGCCGGCGCCGATGATCTTGATGCGCGACACGTCAGTTCGACGGTTCGTTCGAAGAGAAGACCGAGGCGCCGTCGATCCGGATCTCGCCAAACTTCTGCTCGAAGATGGAGATGTTCTGCGCCAGCGCCTCGAGCAGTTGCTTGGCATGCAGCGGCGTCATGATCACGCGGCTGTAGACCTTCACGTCCTGCCGCCCCGGAACGATGCGCCCGAGGTCGATCACGAACTCGCTCGGCGAATGAATGATGTTCGCAAAGTTGATGTACTCCCCCTGCGCGACGTTGTCGTCAAGGGTGATGCGGATAGTGGGCTGTACTTGCTCGTCCATGGCGCGGGGATACCGCGTCGGAGAGGGTGAAATTCCCCACGCCTCAGACGTGCGGCACGCTCGTCTGCAGCGACGGCCATAGTGATCTTGATTGGATGCAGCTCGGGTAGGGATTTTGTCCCCTCGGTCACTCCTATGATTGACATCTCGCCAAAAGCTCAGCTCACGGAGGTCGTCGATGCAGAGGTCCCCTCGCCCGGCGTTCGTCAGATTCCTGGTTCCGCTTCTCGTTGCATTGGTTGCCGGTTGCGCCAGCCAGCCCGTGAAACAGAGCTGGGTGGTGGACTACAAGTACGTCGATTTCGACCCCTTCCCCGGGATGAACGTCCAGGGACGAAACGTCACGCTCACGCAAGCGGACATCAATGGCCGCGTAATCTGGAACCTCTGGTCGGGCGACAACGCCGGGTTCTGGAACTGGCTTTCGCAATACGGCTACGGTACCGGCGACCTGCTGAAAATGATCGCGTCGCCACGAAACCGGCGATTCCAGACCTACGGTGTCTTCAACCAGCCAGGGTTCATGCGGCCGGCGCAGCCTGACCAGTATGGCCTGTACATTGATGTCCCGCGTGAGGCTGGCTCGAAGTACGACGTCGACAAGCGCCTCGATCTACCCACCTACGGCATGTCCAGCGGCGTCATGGGCCTGCGTCTCTTCAGGAACCCGAAATTCGATCCCGCGAAGTGGGACGCGAAGCGTTACTGGGACGATCCGAACTACTACAAGAACCCGAAACTGGAGCGGCCGTACCGCGTAGGGATGGCGTGCTCGTTCTGCCATGTCGGGCCGGATCCGGTGAACCCGCCGGCCGATCCGAACGAGGCCGACTTCGGCAACTTTTCAGACTACGTGGGCCAGCACTATCTGAAGATTTATGAAGTGTTTGCCCACGACCTTGGCCCCGACAACTTCATCAAGCAGATTCTGATGACGAATCCGGCCGGCACGCTCGACACCGCGTTCATCGCCACCGATTATCTGAACAACCCGGGAACGATGAATGCGGTCTACAACCTCCCGCCTCCTGGGCGCGTGGCCGTGGCGGTCCCCGAGAAAATCAGCGGCGGTGCGGCCGACCTCAAGAACCTCGAATACGCGCCGGGAAGTCACGACATGGTGGTCACCCCGCGCGTCCTCAAAGACGGCGCCGACTCCGTCGGTCTCCACGGAGCGCTTTCGCGCGTGTACTTGAACATCGGCGAATACTGGGAACAGTGGACGCGCAACTTCAAGCCGTTGGTGGGCATCAAGAAGCAGACCCCGATCCGGGTGAAGGACGCGCAGAAGCTGTCACCCGCGTGGAACTGGAGCGAGAACGCCGCGCCTGATCTGGCCGGGTACCTGATCAAGTTCGCCAAGCCGCACAAGCTCGCTGATGCTCCGGGCGGCAGCAAGTACCTCACCGCTGATCAGAAACAACTCGATCGCGGGAAGCTCACCTTCGCCCGCAACTGCGCCCGCTGTCATTCCAGCAAGCGGCCGCCGCAAGGCATCGATCCGCGGTCTCCCGAAGGACGCTCCTGGTTCGAAAAAGCAGTGATGGAGCCCGACTTCCTCGACGGCAATCTCCTCGGCAGTGAAGAGCGGATACCGATTACCGAGGTCAGGACCAACGCCCAGCGCGCGGTCGGCAGCAACGGCATGGCAGGACAGATCTGGGACAACTTCTCCTCCGAGACATACAAGACGCTGCCGCGCGTCGGCGCGATCGATGTGTGGGACCCAATCGCAAAAACCGACAGCAAATGGACCGTTCCGGGCGGCGGCCGCGGCTACTACCGTCCGGCCTCCCTGGTCAGCCTCTGGAGCGCCGCTCCGTTTCTCCACAACAACGCGGTCGGCAAACACGTGCACGGCGTCTCCGTCGAGGAACGGATGGAGGCCTTCAACGACGGCATCGACAAAATGCTCTGGCCGGAGAAACGCGCCGGCGCCGCCGGCAACAAGGACGGCGCGGATGGTCAGTCGACCTCTCTCTGGCTGACGACGGAAGAGAGCTGGTTGAAGGTGCCGGATTCGTACCTCGAATCGAAACTTCTGCGTCACCTTTTGCGCGATCACATGGAAACCGATGCGACGACGGGCGAGAAGTACTTCGCCTTCGGGCCGATCCCGAAAGGGACGCCGGTCAATCTGCTGGCGAACACAAACCTCGAGCTGAACGGCGTGTTTAAGGCCGGCGATCTGGCCAGCCTGCTCATCGAGTCAGTGAAGGTGATGAAGGCCATCAAGAGCGAAGGTCTGACAGGCGATGCGGCCACGAAGCGTTGGCTGGCGTCCGACGTGGTGAAGAAACTGTACGCACTCAATACCTGTCCCGATTTCATCGAGGACAAGGGTCATTACTTCGGAACCGATCTGACCGACGCCGATAAGCGCGCGTTGATCGAGTTCCTCAAGACGTTCTGAAGGAGGTTTCCCATCGGTACTCCACAGAATCCCGACTTCGACTACATCGTCATCGGATCCGGCGCCGGCGGCGGGCCTGTAGCGGCCCGCCTCGCCGAGGCCGGCTACAAGGTAGGCCTCATCGAGGCCGGCAAGGCGCCGGAGCAGGACTGGTACAACGTTCCGGTCCTCCACGCCTTCGCCAGCGAGCATCCCGACATCTCATGGGAGTTCTTCGTCAAGCATTACGAAGACGAAGAGCGCTCGAAACGCGACGAAAAGTACTACCCCGACAAGGGCGGGGTCTTCTACCCGCGCGCGGGTACGCTCGGCGGCTGCACGCAGCACCACGCCATGATCACGGTGTACCCGCACAACAGCGACTGGCAGTACATCGCCGATCTGACCGGGGATCCGTCGTGGGCGCCGGACAAGATGCGGGCTTACTTCGAGAAGCTGGAGCGTTGCACCTACACAAGCGATCCTGCCTCGCGCCACGGTTTCAAGGGATGGCTGACCACTGCCGATCTCGATCTCACCTTGGGCCTCGGCGATCCGGCCGTGCTGCAGACGGTGTTGAAAGCGATCAAAACCGCATGGCTGGAAGGCATGAGCGGGGCGATTCCCGATCTCCCACAGGATCCGAACGACTGGCGCACGCCGCAGTTCGAAGGGATCGCGTTCGCCCCGCTGTCCACGCTCGAAGGCCGGCGCGCGGGAACGCGCGAACTGATCAACCGCACCCGCGCAAAGTTCCCGCAGAAGCTGGTCGTCAAGTCGAGCAACCTGGCCGCGAAGATTCTGTTCGACGCGAACAAGCGCGCCATCGGCGTGGAGTGCTGGGAAGGAGAGCACCTCTACGCCGCCGATCCGCAGGCCTCCGAAGACAATCCGTACGAGGTCAAGCAGTATTACTGCTCGCGCGAGGTCATCCTCGCCGGCGGTGCATTCAACTCGCCCCAGCTCCTCATGCTCTCGGGCATCGGACCGGCGGCACACCTCCAGCAGTTCGGAATTCCCGTGATCGCCGACCGCCGCGGAGTGGGAACGAAGCTGGAGGACCGCTACGAAGTCGGCGTCGTCAGTGAGATGAAACAGGACTGGAAGATCATCAAAGACGCTACGTTCGAACCGCCGCCCACGTCGAACGTGACCGGCGATCCCTGCTATGTCCAATGGCAGAACGGAAAGGGCGTCTACACCACGAACGGAGCCTTGCTCGTGGCGATCAAGAAGTCGTCGCCCGACGTTCCCGATCCCGATCTCTTCATGTTCGCCCTGGCCGGCAACTTCCACGGCTATTTCCCCGGTTACTCGAAGGAAGTGGAGCGGACCAAGAACTATCTCACCTGGCTGATCCTGAAAGCGCACACGCAAAACCCGGGCGGATACGTGCGCCTCACGTCATCCGATCCGCGCCACCGGCCCGAGATCAACTTCGAGTATTTCGACGAGCCGGTCACGGCCAAGCACGATGTCGACGCCGTTCTCGAAGGCGTCAAGTTCGTCCGCAAGGTCTCGAAGCACAACACGGCCATCAAGCAAGAGGTCATTCCCGGACCTGCGACGGCGACCGACGACCAGATTCGCGACTTCATCGAGGTCAACGCGTGGGGCCATCACGCCTCGTGCTCGAATCGGATGGGCAAGCCGAGCGATCCCGACGCGGTGGTGGACAGCAATTTCCGCGTCATCGGCGTCGAGAACCTGCGAGTCGTCGACGCTTCCGTGTTCCCGCGCATCCCCGGATTTTTCATCGTGACGCCGATCTACATGATCGCGGAGAAAGCCGCGGACGTGATCCTGGCGCAGGCGGAGAAAACGCAAGCGGCGAATGCCGTGTGAGGCAGGAGCGACTTTCGAGGGGATACGGTCAGATTTGGTCGGCAGGGGAATTTGAACCCCCGACCACCTGAACGGATTGCTCGTTTCGGACATTAAGAATGCTAGTAGTCCACGCTAATCATCCGGAATGACATATACTCAGCCGTGCCAATAAGGAGGCCGAAATGAAGTATGTGTCATTGTTGCTGGTGATTATTTTGGCGGTGTTTCCCACGAGCGCGTTCGCCGGCTGCCCCACGCAGACCCCGTACTCTGCGGGAGGGTTTTACTGGTACGAATTCGATTTCGACACGAGTTGCGCCACCACGACGGGAAACGTCTCGACCGCCACCCTTTCGTGCTATAGCTACCCGCCGGGGTACTACAGCTATCCGGGGTACCAGTGGAACTACTTCAGTGGGTCGGTCGACTACCAGATGACCGTCCCGAGCAACGTCTACAGCAACTTCTCAGCGTCGGTGTGGGTCGAGTTCAGCGATCCACATAGCTACTCCGGAGACGCCATCTCCGCGACCGTCGTAGCAATGCACAACACCACGGTCACGCACATGGAGACCATTTTCATCCATCAGGGAAACCAAGGCTCGCTGAGCTGCGCGCGTTTTGACAGCAGCACGTTCACCGCTTCCGCCGGCGACACGATCGAAGTCATTATGAACGGTCAGACCTACTACTCCGACGCGACGATGAAGATCTCGACACCGGTTGTCTTCTCGACGTACCCCTAACGAAATCGTGGGACGGGGTTCGGTTGGTCGGGCAGGGGGGATTTGAACCCCCGACCACCTGAACCCCATGAAGCCCCATGTCGAGATGTCATGGGACCTCCTTTGTCCAAGTGCCATTGTATCAGCATTTACGAGAGCGCGGCATCTCGGCACATCTCGGGATACAGGGCAAAAAACACGTCACTAGGCGCGTACTAGGCACCGAGCCGACGAAGATCATGCGCTTGTTTCTCGTCCCTCCCACATCGCCTACATTCTCGGGCGAAAACGAGGTTGAGGAGGCTGGACGCGCGTGCGTATATTCAGAAGCGTACGAGGAGTTCGACGACACTGCGAAACCGAGACATTGCCGCAGGGCGCAGCTAACCGCCGACGAGGCACGCGGCCCAAAATCGGTTTACATAGCGCTCGCGATCCGTCGTAGCGACGGGAGCGGCAGGTCGAGTTCAGGAAGGGTGCGGGCGATCACCGACAGCACGCCCTCAAGCACTTCGTCTGGCGAGAACGCGTCGGTTGCGATGATTTCGATTGGGTAGGTGGGGCGTGTTGTGGTGAAGCGGGCTACAACTTCGTTGTAGGCGTCCCACAACTCGGTGAAAGTCGTTGCATTCACGATGCGGCTCGGCGCCTTCTGGCGCCGACGTCGGATTGCCGTGTCGTAGGCATCGCGCAGGATGACGGTGCAAGCCTGGCGCGAGAACCACCCATCGATCTCCGCGAACGGAGGAATCGCATGAGCCGCGTCGGTGTCAATGCGCTCGGTGTTTTTGAACCACTGGATCCAGCATTGCGCATCGAGAAGACCCCGGTCGAGGATGACGAAGTCGACGGCTTGGAGATGCTCATGCTCCAAGATGCTGCTCACGGTCTTGCAGAGCGTCCACGCGTTGAACTTCCAATCGAGCTTCGCGTCTTGGAGTTTCGAGGTCGGGCCCGGCTCCGGGATGACGATCGCGGTGTAGCGGTGTGCGATCAGCCACTCCGACAGCCGCTCGGCGGTAGTTGTCTTCCCTCCCGCGGGAAGGCCAGCGAGTTCGACAAAGTATGGCTTCATTGCTGTGGTACTCCGTCGTCGTCGAGGGGTGGTCAGCGGGGTGTGCGGAATATGGCCACCTATATGTTAGTGTCGTTTTCGACGGTTGTCACGTAGCAAACTTGGAACCACGGTCTCCTCATACTCCCGGTCTACGATTAGGTGCTCTAGTAGTTTCGTTGCCCTTCAGCGGCGCGCCTAAGAGTCACACGACGATTACCGCGGCTTCACAGGCTTGGGCGGTGCAGGCGAGGGTGCAGGCTGCGTGTCTGCGGTGCCCATCGTACCTGCGGTGCTCGTCGACTCAGAGGAGGTTGTCGTCCGAGCGTCCAACGCAGCCGGCGCCTTGCGCACCGGCTTGTCAGGCGGCGGTACCGCAAGTGTTTGCCGCCGCGGTCCGCCAAGAAGGGCGAGGACCGCGGCGAGAATCGTCATTGCAGTCGCCCCGGCTTGGAAGAACGTACGGAATGCCGCGTCGAAAGTCGACGCGAGGCCGAAGAACACCGCGAACGTCAGAAGCGCGTCGAGCGAGTAGCGGGCGGGGTGATCGAGGAACCACCGCCACTCTACCGCGCGACAAATCCCTTCAAGGCCCCCGAGCATGGTCGCCGCACCGAATACGGCAGCGAAGTATCCTGCGATGCGCGCCCGGCGCTTCGCGCGCTGCTCCTCCGCGGTCGCGGTGTTAAGGTTCGCGCGGAGCGTCGTTTCGCGGTCGTGGAGCGCCGCTCGCTCCGCATCGAACGCCGCGCGCGCCTTCTCGACGGCGCCCCGCCCCTCTTCGAGCTGCGCGTTCGCGCGCAGCAGATCCTCGCGCTGGCGCTCGCGCTCGCGTTCCTCCTCCTCGCGGCGCTGCGCGAGGAGCGCACGGTCTTCCTCGAGCTCCGCGTAGCCTGCTGCGATCGCGGCCTCCACGTCCGCAGTGAACTTCGCAGGATCGCGGACGGTTCGGAGCTGGTCGATGAGGAGGTTGTTCATCATCACCTTCGCCGCGACCTCTTCCGGCAGGTTCCCGTGCGTCGCCATCGTTTGCAGCAGCGCCGCGGCGGCATTCGTGGCGGTGCTCCCGAACGTGCGGTACTCGGGGATCGCGAACGTGGCGGCGAAGGTGTCGTCGAAGTGCGGGTCGGTGTCGAAGTACGCGCGCAGCGCCTGCCATAGCACGTTGGGGAGCACCGTGCACGGCATTCGATCCTGCTCGCGAGCGTCCTCCCAGTCGAAGAGGTAGAGGAGGAAGTCGCATGTTAGGAGCCACGTCCGCGCGTCGAGGACTTCGCCCGCCGCCTTGCGGCGCTGCTGCACGGTCGCGAGCAGCGTCACGTCGTGCTGCTGCGTCGCCTTCGCCCGATCTGCGCCACGGCGTTGGAGGAAGGCGCTGTACTTCGCGGCGAGCGCCGAGGAGTCGACGGCCGGTGACGTGATGGTCTGCACGTCGTACTCCGCGAGGAGCGCGGTGACGTTGCGGTAGCGCGCGAGGAAGGCATTGACGGGGAGGCCGCCCGGCGTGCTCGCGTTCAGCTCGTGGTACCGATGCTCGATGCCGGAGAGTCCGCGAGCCTGCCGTGCCGCGCGGCTCGCGCTCGGCGGCCAGGTTGTCTTCTGCAGGTTTTTGACAGCGCGGTCGATCACTATCTCCAGCTCTGCCTTTGTCTCAGTGTGATACATGAGCGCTAGGGGCAGTTTGTACTTCTTCACGGCCGCGATGAGGTCGCGGGAGACCTCGACCATCGGGTGCACGTGAAGGTCGAGCAGCCCGAACAGGAAATTCGTATCGAGCACCAAGTCCAGGCGGTCGAGTTTCTGCCGCATCACGGTCGCCGTCTCCGGCGGCACGTTGAAGGCGTAGAAGTTCGCCGCGCCATCCGCGAGCTGCTCGATGTAACGCTCGCGCGTGGTGTATTCGTGTGCGCGCGCCAAGAAGTCGGAGATCGCTTCGGTGGCCGCCGCCTGATCGCTCTCGACAAAGAGGTCGTTGCAGCTCTCCAGCAGCAACGCGGTGAGGCTCTTCGTGTGCTCCGCGGGAGGGTTGAACTTCGGATCGAGGAAGAGCTTCATCTGGATGCCGTGGCGTCGGAAGGCGGCGCTCAGGTACTGCTGCAAAGCCGCCCATAGCGCGGTCGGCGAGAGCGTCGGGAAGCGCATGCGCGTATCCGCGAGCCACTCCTGGCGCACCGAACTCTCAAGCTCTTGCGCCGCGCGCACGCGCGCACGGACGTTTTGCGCTTCCGCGGGATCGAGCGACAGCACGCCACCCCGTTTGCGCGTGACGACGCCGTCATTCATGATCTCATCGAGCACCTCGTCCAGCTCGCGCGGCACCACCTTGACGACGAACGATTCCTTCATCTGTCTCAGGAGTTCAGGCTTCGTCGCCTCCGCGTTGGGGGAGAGCGCCAAGCAGTGCAGGATCAGCTGCCGGAGGATCTCGCCCGGGCCGGTGACCCGCGAGATCGCAACAAAGCTACAGAGCTGCTGGTAGGCGTTATCCACGTGTAGGCTTCCGATGGACAAAATGCGCACTCCCGGCGCGGCTCGAAATTTGCTGAAGGGGAAAAATACTACCACAGGGAATTTCTACACATTGTGGCTTCTAAAATTATGAGCCGGGACTGCATTGTGCGACGGTCAGCACGCGCGCGTTTGGAGCGCGCGCGTGAGCTGGTTCCATCGCTTTCAGGCGACATTCGTCGTCGTGGCCTCCACACATGAAGCGGCTGATGACTTCGTGCGAGATATCGCATCTGGTCGACCGGCCACATTCGGCATACACCGCTTCTCGCTCGCAGAGCTCGCGAGCCGTCTCACCCGCATGGAAACGGGGCGTCCCTAATGGTGGATGCGCTGACGTCCCGATCGTGCTTCGAGGCTGCGAACGACGGTCTCCGGTACTTCGGCCCCGTTGCCGCGACGCCAGGGTTCCCGAAGGCCGTCCGGCGGACGCTCACTGAACGCAGGTGACCGGCGCAACGACGGTGAAGGTGGCGCGGTGAATCGGCGATCGTCCACGTACCGGCGCGCGTGCCGCGTTTCTCGGCGTCGCGCGCGCCTACCGAGCGCTCGCGAAGGAGCTTCACCCGCACGCGGCGGGGCACATGCGGGCGATCGGCTAACCCGCTCGGAGTTCTGAGGACACGCGCATGGGCGACAGCCGTCACAGCGCGGGTGTGGCGTCGACCACGATGATGACGGCGCCCGAACGAAACGACTCTACTCCGTGTTCAGAATAGAAGAAACGCCGGTTTTCGGGCTAGAATTGAGGAAAAAGTGGCGAAAAGGAGGCGTAAGACGCCGGTGCGGGAAACGATTCGCGAGCGTTGTCCGACTATACTGCGGAGCAACCCCCGACATTCTCGCAATTTATGGCGCGGGTATAGGCACGATGCATGAAGCGCACGGTCTCCTTCGGAGGCCACCGACGCGATGAAGGCCGCAGAGTTCTGCGAACGTACGCGATGCGCGCGCGGCAGCGTGGCTTCAAAACTTGTGACGAAACGGTTACACGTTAAGCGTCGAGCCGATGCGTTCCGTATGTGTGGGAGGATAATCGCCGCCCTTCCGGCAACGGGGCCGTTTCGACCCTGTCAGGTATACGGTTTGAATTATTTTGAGTTTGCGTCGCCGCGGCGCTCGCGCCGGGGCGTCGTAAGAATTGTCCCGGGTGTGTTGGGGTTGTTGCGGAGCGCGGGCGTGCTTGCGCTACGCGACAGGTGTTTTCGTCCGAATGCGACGAGCGTCCAAGGGACGCTCTAAGAAGAAGGTGTGATATGTCGAGGATCTATCCTCTCCAGAATGAGTCGAGTCTCATTGAGACGTTGCTCAAGGTCGAGCCGAACGTGACGAGTCCGCCTGCGGATGGAGGGCACTTCGCTCGTCGAGGTGCGATGACCGACGGCTGTGGGCATATCCACACGAACACCGAGGCGGACGTGTCGACGTACGGGCTACCGCCGCGCTTTCATCGTCAGTCATAGCGCGCAAGCCACGTGTCGTCACCTTCCGTAGAGTTCAATCGTGCTCGCGAGCACGGCGAGTACGTCACCGAAACCGACAATTTCATCAAGAACGATCTGCTCTACGCGAAGCAGATTGTCGCGGTCTTCCACCGGGGCGAAGAGTACGGGGACGTGCTCTTCGCCCGCTCCGCTGAGCAGTACCTCACGTCGCTAGGCGAAGCGTTCGAGCTCGCACGGCGCGAGGTAACGCACCGCGCGCAGGCAGACCTCCGGCAGCGGTTTCTCGACGCGTTTCCAGACCTGATGCGCAACCTCATCACCGCCGTCATGCAGAGGAACGAGACCCGTCCGCCGCGAACGCTCAGCCCGTCGCGGAGTCCGGCGCCGTCGGTGCCATCCGACGTCACGCTCGAGTACTCCGTGACGATCCGCGCCGGCGAGGCCGTCAACGAGGACTACCATGCGTGCCTGCGGCCGTTCTACGGTCCCGATCGCTCGTCCTACGCGCCGCTCATTAATCTGGCGGGCAGTACGGCCGCGACGCTGCAAACGCGCCTCCCGCTCGCGAAAGCCGTCGCCGAAGCGCAGTCCGAACTCATGCCGGATGACCCGCTCGCGCTCGCAGAGCAGACGACGACACATCTCCTCAACCTGTCGTGCATCACGTTGCCGCGGTGGTCGTCGCAGCACGTTCGGACCTACGCATTTGCGGCGCACGAGCACATGCACCGCGTGCTGCGTCGCGTGGAGATGCTCGTCGGCGCCGCGCTCACGGAGTACGAGCGGCTGCACCGCCGTGACGCTGAGGACGTGCTCACCCGCGCAGGTTCCCCGAATGAAGATCGCGCCCCGACCTTTCACGAGGTGCTCAGCTTCCCGAAGGCACTCCCTGCAGACGATCGCGCTGTGGTCGAGCTGTACCGGAACTTCTACGCGATCTACTTCCAACTGTGGGGGTTCTTCCGGCGACCGACGGTCCGCCGTGACGTGAACGCATTGACCCTGCAGACGATGGCGTGGCTGCACACGATCGAGCTCCTCGCTGACGCTGGGGCGATCGTCCTCGCCGGCCCGGCCTTCGCGTTCGCGTACCGGACGGTGTACACGCCCGACACGGCGACGGAGCTCAAGATGCTCGGCGCGAGCGAGGCGCCGCGGCATCCGCCGACCGTCGTGCGCACGCAACTCCACATTGCGCTCTTGCGGACGCTCGGCTTCAATACGGCGGCCGATCGCCTCGAAGCGGAGCCGCAGTGGAAGGAGGCGCTCGCGGACGCGCAAAGGAATAGCCTCTTGCGCGATTACTTCACTTTCTTAACGAAAGACGTATACTCCGAGATCGACTACGTCATCGACCTGATCGGAAGCGCCGGTGCCGCGCCGTACGATCTGCGCAAACGCACCAACGGCGAGCAGGGTTCGCTCGCATCCGCCGAACAAACGCTCAACGCCGCGTGGCTCGACCTCGCGCACGGCGTGGAAACGCAGGGGAAGTTTATGCCGAACGACATGGTGAACGTGAGGCCGGCCGACGCCTTGAACGCGATTTGGTACAAGCGCATGGAAGAGGGCGATGCCGATCCGAAGAACCGCCTCGCGTGGCGCGTCGCGCTGCGCAACTGCAACGCTCACGGAGCGCCGACCACATGAGGGAAGGTACGTCCCCAGTTGAGAAGCAGGAGACGGTTGCCGTCATCTTCATCAAAGCTGAGCAGCGCCTCGAAGACGAGATCCGCGATGCCATCGCCGCGACGCAGGCGAAGGGCCGCGCGTGTCTCTCGGACATCGGGGACGCCGACAATCCCCATCCGAGCGGTCCGTGCCACGAAGTCACGCTCCTCGACGCCGCGTATCTCTTCGGCCACTTCGACTTCGTGCTCATCGTGCGCAGCACCGACGTTCGCGCACTTGAGCGGTTCATCGTCGAGTGCGTGCGAACGGGAACGGCTGTGACAGAGACGCAGACGATTCTCGGCATCGGGATCCCGGATGCAGTGCCGGTATCGAGGCCCGCGAAAGCCAGCTGAGCGCCGCGACGTTCCCTCTTCGTCCACGAGCACGTGCTCGGCGAAGCGCGCGCGTTTGCGGCACATTTCGAGCGTCGCGCGACACCGGTCCCTCATCGGGATCGAGGTCGGCGTCTTCGTTTTCTGCGTGACCACGAAGACGTAGCCATGCGTAAAGTCGCCGACCGCCGACCGCGCGTTCGCCTCTTCCAGCGCCCGACAGAAACGAAAGGCCGGAGAAGATCCTCCGGCCTTTCGACAGCTACGAGTCTCTGCTACTTGCGCCGCGGGCGCGGCGGCCACCGTCCGATCGGGCGGCGTGACCTGCACCGTCGCAGAGCTTCACGCGCCGCGCGTGCTTCGCGCGCAGCGCGGCGCGTCGGGAAGCGGAAGTCGTTGTTGAAGACGACCTCTCGCATGAAAATCGGCGTGGACACGCACAGGCACCAGCACGCCTGGACGCCGGGCAAGTCGCGGCCATGCTCAGCCAAGAACGCATCCGAGATACCCAAGAGCCCGCGGATGAGGGGGCGCGTGAGCTTCCAACCCGTCGCCGTGTCGTTGCAGTCGCACGAGCCATTGCGGCATGCCTCGATCTGCCACGCCTGCGGCGTCTTGCCGCGGGCCGGATCGTGGATGCGCGTCACGCCATCCAGCGGCATCGGCATGAAGGGTAAGACCTCGCCGTTTTCCTCGTCGTCATAGGGCAAGAAGACTTCGAGCACGTTGCCGGTTCCGAGATCGAGGAGCGCGCCGCCGCGCGGGCCGGTCGGGAATGTCGCGGTGTAGGGCGTGCGCGCGAGGAGGGTTTCGAGGTACTGCCGAATGTCGGCAGTGCCCCAGACCTTCGCCACGTCGTCGGCGAGCGCGAGCTTCCGACGCAGCTCCGCGCCGCATGCGGAGCACGTCCAGGAGAGGCAGCCGCAGGGGCACTTCGGGACATTGCTCATGCGCGATCCAACCTTCCGCCCCGGACGGTCATGAAGAGGGTGCAGAGCTTGTCGCCGTACTTCTCCACCAAGTCCGCAGTCAGGGGGTGGATGGAGTGGTACACCGCCGGGCCGCTGCGGACGCGAGCGAGGCGGATGCATTTCTTGATCTCGGCGGCGACGACCGCGACCTCTGCGGCCGGCACCCCTTCGGCGAGGAGGCGGGCCGTTACTTCCGCCGATCCTACGGGGAGCTTCCCCCGTCCCCGGCCGCCGCCGCGACCGCCGCCGGAGTGGCTGCGCCGGTGCTGCGAGCGGCGGCACCGTCGCCGGAAGCGTCGCACGGCCGGAGACTTGACCGCGCCAGGGAAGATGGGTACACCAAGACTGCTGTTCGAGTGATGCATGTGTCTACCTTTCACATCGCTCGACAGCCGGTCGGCGCGCATGCGTCCGTTCCGTGGGAGGAGAGAGGCCTGTCTCTCCTCCTTAGACGTGGGCGCAAGCATCAGTGCCGCCGGTTGTCGGGAAGTCGTTTGCGGCACCCAGCACGGTCGTCAGCGGAAAAAGCCCGCCCGACTCGGGGGTGTGCCGTGGTTCGTCAGGAACCGGAGCGCGTGATCCGTTCCGCCGCGCAGTCGTGCGGCGGAACGGAGGGGGTGGAAAGACTGGAGAATTCTAGCACGCACGTTCGGCCATCGAGCCAGGTGGAGCAGCTTCACCAGACGAGCGTAAGGTTCGCATCCACGAAGGTCCTACCGGTGGCGTCCACCCTTGCCCACAGCCGGACTATCTGCGGCTGGTTCACCCCGATCGAGCCCGGTAAGTCGATCGTTGTCTCTGTTGCGCCCTTCGCGACGTGCGCACTGACGGCGAAGGACGCGGTGCTGATGGCACCGACGTAGTAGCCCCATGTCACGGGGATGCTCACGTCGGCGTCGGCCGGCTCTGAAAGCCGGACGGTGACGCGACACTGGAAGTAGCGGGTGTTCCCGCGCGCTTCCTGGCCGGGACCGCTCACCGCCTTGTCGAGCGAGAAGGGTTTCGTAAGCGGCTGCGCGCGCTCCGGCGCGAACGGCGCCGGTGAGCACAGTACCTCCGCCTGATCGTGGAAGTCCTGCGCGATGCGGTGTAGACGGTCCTGCGCTGTCGCCACTGTCACGTTCGCCCGCGTTGCCTCGATATCGTTGCCTGTGGTCGGATCGAAGAACGTGTTGTAGTTGTAGTCATCGAGGAACTTCAGCTCGCGATCGTCGCTCGCCACGACGACGTGATAGGCCGTACACGCGCCCCACGCGAAGCGCGGATTGCGCTCGAGCTTCTCCACCCACGCATTCGATGCCGTGTCAAAGTGGCGGGTGTTCGCGGCCCGGAATGGCTCTCGGCACTTCCCGACGAGCATCACGCGTCGGCCGTCACTGCGGCGGCCTTGGACAGCGGTGTTGAGGACGGTCGGGGCACGGTTCGAGGGCTGATTCGTGCGGTCCACGATCTCACTCACGATGCTCGGCTCCGTCGCGCCGCCGCCTGCCGCCGCCCACGTGCTGCCGAAGGATGGGCCGTCGTACATCGCGGCTCCGTCCAGGCTGCCGTAGGCGAGCGGCATCCAGAGGCCGACCACGCGCCCGTCGTCACCGAAGTACACGCGCTGCTTGCGGCCATCGACCTCGTATTCGTAGGTCAGGAAATGCTGCTGGCGGTTCCACGGCGGGCCGGAGCCGCTGTCGTTGACGCTGATCGTGCGCGTGGGAGGACCGAGCGCCGCGACCGTCGCATCCTTCGATTTCCCAAGTGTGCCGACGAAGCGCGCCACATCCCGATCGGCGGTTATGCCCTCCGCACTAGGTACATCCTGCTGCCGAGCCTCAGCCGAGTTGCCAGCGTGGTGCTCCCGGTGGCAGGCACCGGCTAGGAGAACAATTGCAGTGGCCGCGACGGCAAGAGCTGCATCGCGCGCCGCTGTTCGAAGCAGCCCAAGCGCCGTACAGTGGCGGTCCCGTACCCTCCACGACTCACCAAAATGGCTAAAAGCGTCAATATCGGAGGCCGATCCCCGTCTGGTCGAGGACAGAACTCAGTGAGCGAGATCCCGCGATATTTCGCCAAGGACGAAGTCCGTCGGTTCTTCGCACAAATCCCTAAGCGGAATCTGCGCGACCGCGTGCTGTTCGATCTCATCTATCGTCACGGGCTGCGTCGCGGCGAAGCCGCCCGGCTCCTCGTAGACGACGTGAGCCTTCGCGAGAAGACGTTGCGCGTTGAGCGGCTGAAAGGGAGCCGGTCTGGCGTCTACCGCCTGCATCCCGCGTCTCTGCAACTGCTGCGCGCGTATCTGCGGTCGCGAAGCAGCGAGTCCGGGTTCCTCTTCCCCGGAAGAATCGCTGGGACGCACATCTGCCCGCAAACGATCTACCACGCCTGCCGGAAGTACGCGCGCGCCGCGAATCTGAGTCGCGCAAATCCGCATGCGTTCCGCCACTCCTGCGGAGTCCACGCCGCCAACTCACGTCTGGATCTCATTGATATTGCCGACATGCTGGGGCATCGCAGTCTCACGATCGCGATGCGCTACACAGCCGTCTCTACGAAGCGGCGCGAAGAAAACTACGAAAGGATCGTGAACTCCGGCGAGTTTGCGAGTACGGTATGAGCACTGACGCTTCTAGCCAAAAGCGTCAATCCCTTCCCTCGCCTCCGCATGTTCAACGCCCGTCTGGACAAACGCGTCTTCCTCGATCGCATGGTGACCGGCCACGCCTCGGTCGAAGTGATCCCTACGACCACGCAGAGTTGTGTCGCGGCGGGCGGCGAGCCTGACGGGGAACGGGCATCCGGCTTTCCCGTGGCTATTGACGTTTATGCGAAAAAGCGTGCGTTCGCGGTCGTCAGGGCAGGCACTCGCGGCGCGAACAGCCTGCAGCTGAGCATGTTACCGCCGCATGGCATCCGGCAGCGGAACGTCGGCGCCGTCGAGTGCGAGTAGTGGGTGTTGTTCGAAACGACGTGTTATCGTTCGCTTCGGCAACTCCTGCTCAATGCGCTTTGCTGCGTTCGAAAAAGTAGCCGATTCGCGCAGACTTTCGAGGAAAACGTCCGCAAACGCGCTGCGCTGGGCCGACACGTCGATCGCATATGCCAGCGGCGTTGTCGCGGACATTACATAAACCCCGGCCTCCGCCGCGGCCGAGCCGGCCGCGAGTTGCTTCACGTGCACCACCTTCTCGATCGCTTCGACGGCGGCGCCGGACTGGCATGTGTCCAATAGCAGGACTACGCGCCGAGCGCGAATGCGCCGCAGCCAGGTCGCGATCATGGCCGTGCTGATCGCTTTATCGCGGAGCGTGAGCCACGTGGCGTCTGAGGTGATTACGTAGAACATCTCCGAGTCGGGTGCGACCGCGCCATGACCGGCGAGATAAAGCACCATGACGTCGTTCGGTGTCGCCGCGTTGGCGATTTCGGCGATGGCAGCATCGACCGACGCGCGGGTGATCTCGCCGTTGGTCAAGCCGGTGCGTACAACGACCCGTGCATATGGCCGGGGTGCACCAACGGCACGCTGGAACCGTTCAGCGATCGCCATCGCGCTTGCGCTCGCGTACGGCAAAGAGTCAACGGTCTTTTCAGCGTACGTACTGATACCGACTGGTAGCACGTAGAGCGTCGCCCCCCAGACCGATGAATGCGATACGGCGCGACGCGATTCGCCGCGTTTTCTCTGATCGATGAGCGATTCGAATCCAGGCGGTAGAACCTTGCGGAAAACGCAGTCAGTGTCATTTGGATCGGTTTCATAATCGCCGATTCGATTCGCCACGACATTCATGCCGGGAGCGATTTGCAGCGCGACGCCAGCATCTGCGAAGCAGATCACATGCTGGCGGTTCCGGACCGCCACGTGGGCCTTGCCGCTGTCGAGCATCGTACGCAAGCCCGGTAACTGTACCGCGGCGGCCAGGTCGATCGTCGCGTGCGGCTGCCTTCCGGCCACGATGTCCGCGAGCAGACCAGGATGGTAGAAGTCATTGAAGAATGCCTCGAGGGGCACGATGTTGCTCGTCTCGCCCATGCGCCACCCGATGACGCCCAGTGCGGCCGGCGAGCCGTCGAAAAGTCCATCGGGCGTGGCCACGAGCCACTCACCGCCGGGCGCGGAAATGAGAGAGCAGAGCATCTGGCCGCCGTTATGCGAGAACAGGCGCAACGCCCCTTCGCCGGACGCGGCGATCACGAACTGCCGTTTCGCACCGGCAGTTCCGATATACAAGACCGAGTCGGCGAAGTCACCGTCGAACGTGTGACTCCGCATGCCGGAAGCAACGTCCCAGCTCGCGGCCGTGTGATCGTCGCTACCTGTAAGTAGTACCTTGTCGTCTTGAAACCAGGCGACCGAACGAACGGCGGATGTCCCCGTGCGAAATTCGGAAATCAATTCTCCGGCGTCATTCCAGCGCCGCACCCAACCAGAGGAGTAGCCGGCGGTGAGCGTATCTGCATCGGACCAGACCGCCGATGAGACATGGTCGCCGAACGGGCTGCCGAACGCCCAGCCTCGGTAATTGAATCTGGCTGCGAACACAGCACCTGCCGAGGCTACGATATTGAAATCGGTGCCATCGAGGACCGCATGCGCCGCTTGTATCGGCGCTGCGAACGAGTGACTAGCGGATGCGCGTTCACCATCTCGCCACCAAACGGAAAGCCGCTGCGCGGTGGCTATGACGATGCCACCCGACAGCGGATGCACGCTCACGACGGGGCCCGACTCATCGTTCAGCTCCATCACGATCCGACCGCTGTGCAGGTCGACGACATGCGCCACGCCCTGCGCCGTCCCGACCACAGCCTGCCAACTCTCGGAAAACGCGACGGTGGTGATCTGATCCGACATATCGATCGTCGCAACCAGTTGACCGGTGGCGATGCGCCAAGCGCGGAGGTGTCCGTCGCGCGACGCCGCGAGCACCTGTGTTCCGTCACTGCTGAATGAGACGCCGACAGGTTCGCCCAGATGCTCGGTCAGCGTGGCGACGGAACGAGGTTCGGTGATTCGCCACAGGCGAACCGCGCCGGTGACGTCCGCAGAGGCGAAGAGATCCTTGTCGCTGGGTGAACCATCGAGCCGCACGATTCGATCAGCACTCACGAGGGTTCGTTCGAGAGTTCCGTCGGCTGCACGCCAGGCGGCAAGTGTTCCAGCCTCTGACGCCGCGATGACCGTCTCGCCATCGTGGACGAACGCGGCAGCGGTGACGGCATCCGGCGCCATGATCCGCGACATCTGATAGTGCTGGGTGTTCCAGACGCGAAGCAACCGACCTTCCGCCGTCGCGATGAAGTGCTTCTCTCGGGCCGCCGCCAGCACACTCACGTCACGTGGCTCGTATCCTAGCGGCGGAAGCGAGTGGCCGGACCGATCCCATCGCTGCGGAACGGCGTTATCCAACCCATGACTCTCGTATCGTGTGCCCTTCGGACTGAATTGCGCAGTCAAACAGCTCGACGCGGCCGTTGAGAGCGCGCTACCAGCGCGGTCGAGGAGATGCACAACGCCGTCTCCGGTACAGACGAGCAGCGCCTTGCTGTCCGCCGCCAAGTCGACGGAATTGATCGCGTAGTCGAGCGTGGTCACGACCCTCGGCGCGCTCTTTTCATTCGTCTGCCATGCGCGAATGCTGGTCCGCGGGGGATCCTTATCTTGCTCGCTTGTGAAAAATTGACCGTCGGCGATTGCAAGCGCGGGGATCGCTGATGGCGTTTCATCCATTCGCAAATAGCTGTCGCTCACTTTTGCGACACGGCGGCCATCGCTGAGATCCCACACGCTCGTCTCCCACCGACTGTGGGTCGTGACATAGCGCCGATCGGGGGAGGCGGCAAATGACCGGAAATCTAGTTCGACGTCGATCGTTGCCTTTCGACGTAACGTGACGGCGTCCCAGATCTCCGTCTTCTCGCCATCTCGAACGGCGACGAACGGAGCGGCGGCGTCCGTGCAGTGTGCATTGGTAAATGTGTAGGTGCGTTTGCCTGCTACCCAGTCGACGACCCACACCTCGTTGTTTTGCTCAACCAGCAACTTTGTGTCCGCAAGGAATGCGATATTGCTAAATTGGCTAACCAGCGCGAGGGGGCGCGACCTTTCTCCGCTAGCGACATCGGCCACGGTGAGCATCCGTTGCCGACCGGCGAATGAGATGAACGCGACCTTCGCTCCGTCCGGTGCCATCGATGCCGATATGGTGTCCGCCGGCGCGGTGAGCAGCGTCTGGCGGCCATCCACGGCAATGACGTCGAAGGCGTGCCCGTTCCAGCGGATCAGCACGCGGCCGTCTCTCGACGATGGCGTACCAATCATGATCTCCTCACGCCACAGTTCCTCGCCGGACAGGATGTCCCATAGACGCGCGGTGTTGTCCTCCGAGGTGCTGAGAAGCGTCACGCCGTCTTCGAGAAACGTCAGGCCGGTTACGCTCGACGAATGTCCGATCAGTTTGTACAGAGGATGACCGGTTTTGGTTTCCCAAATGAGGATGTCGCCGAGCGTCGATCCGGCCGCAAGCAGCGAGCCGTCGCGCGAGAAAGCGACCGAGTTCACGGGCTGCTTTGTCCCAACCCGAATGGTCTCGCAGTAGGTGGCCGCATCGTAGCCGACTAGATATCGCTCATAGTCATGCGGTTCTGCAGTTGTTGTCAGCGCGGTATCCACGGTCGGGGTGAGCGCGATGGCATGGGAGTCAATGCCAGGGAAGGCCGCGATTTGTTCGCCGGTAGTGAGGTCCCACAGATTCGCCGACCTCGAGGCCGCGGTGAGCAAAAGCCGCCCATCGACGGATATCGTTGCTTTCGAGGCGTAGAGGGGGCTACCGAAGGACTGCACGGGCCGACCGTTGCGCACGTCAGCGAGTATGACGCCCGTGCCCTGTTCCGGTCCGAACGCGACGCGGTCATCATCGAGAAACGCCACGGCCTCGAAGAAGGAGTCGGGCGAGTCGATGCGGTGGAGGAGCGCTCCCGTTTTCGCATCGCGAATCAGGACAAAGCCATCATTGGCGGCGGTAGCGACGACGCGTGCGTCGGGCGAGAGCGCCAGTGCGGCGATTTTGCCACGATGGCCGCCTCGCGATAGTGGCACTGCACCATCCTTCTCCAAATCCCACCGTTCGATTCGCCCGTCGAACAGCCCGAGGAACGCTGCCGATGCGTCGGTCGAAAGAGCGGCGGCGCTGATGTCACTCGGTGCGTCGATTGTGCGGACCGTGGCAAGGTGTCCGCCGTTCAATCGCCGCACGGTCGCCGAGTGGCCGCTCCACGTCAGCAGCAAGTCTGTGCCGCTCAGCACGAGTCCCGCCGCGTTAACATAGCTGAGCGTTACGAGCGTGTGCGCATCGAGCAACACAACGCCACCACCCCACATGCGGACGCACCAGAGTTCGTCGTTCGGTCCCAGCACCAGGCTGCTGAAACTTAAACTGACGAGCCCCTCCTCAGTGAGATCCCGGCTGAAGTCTTGCGTACCTGTACGCAGATTCCACACATGCAGTATGCCCTTGCTGTCAGCGGTCACGACGTGATCGTCGTCGAGGAACGTCGCGGCGGTAACCATGTCGGAATGTGGCAGGTCCCGAATCTCCTGTCCGCTTTGGACGGACCACAGACGCGCAGTGTGATCCGCGCTGGCAGTGAGCATCAGCCTGCGATTCGGGGAGAACGCGATCGAGTTGATCACCGACGCATGCGCCGTCGTCAGCGTCAATTGCGGTTGCATTGGCGCAGTCGCGGCAAGCGCGCGGAGCATCGAGCTAGACAGGACTACGATGAAGAGGCGGCGCACGTTCATTGATTCGCTTTTATGAAGTACGTCGTGAGCAGGCCCGTGACGAGGAACGCACTCGCCGCGGAGACGCCGTCCAAGTACGCGATGAGATCGGTAACTTTCTCGCCTGCTGTGAATGCAAACGCAACTGTGCGCCAGCCAATCAGCACGTTCCACAACGCGGCGAGCGCAACGGCGATGGGCGTGAGCAGACGCGGTGGCTGCGCGTGGTCTGGAGGCTTGCCGCCAAAGATCGCGCCTAGGATCACCGACAGGTGAACAGAATAGATGCCGAACAGTTTCACCATCACCTGCACGTACTCATCAGGCCACATGCTCTTGTACACAGCGGTGACGCACACGAGCTGAAGGACAAAGGCGGTGATGAACATCGTCAACAGGGTGATCCGCACTCGCCAGATGCGCGTCACGGATGCACCCCTTGCATCTGGGCGACGAGTTGGCCGACGAAGCGATCGGCAGCGCGGAGGACGGCGTCATCGCTGGCCGTTTTGTACACGTCGCTTCTTGACCGGCCCTCCAGGACGCTCGTGCGGACATGCAGACTGTAACGATTGGTGGCCGGATCGTGCGGAAAGGACAGCAGGAGAGCGATCTTCGCCGGGACATCGGGCGCACCCGCGGAATGCGGCAGAACAGCGTACGTTGTGAATAGGCGCGTCAGGTTGTCCGAATTTCGAGGCTCATATCGAAAGTAGCGTCGCAACACGTCGTTCGCAGCGGCAATTAGCGGCGCGGACGAGGTCCACGGAAACGACTGGTATGCCGTAGGAAATGCCGACTCCGGCGGGACATCCATCGTGGGCGGGCTTGCGGAGGGATGGATTGTCGGCGTGATTGCCAGCGAAGCGAGAATTTTTCCGTTGCGGCTGTCCAAGAAGTCGAGATGCTCCGCCCGGACGAGATGCTCTAGATGCCCGGACGCACCGACTGGTCCAACTTGCCGAACGTAAACACTCTCGCGGCTCATAAACGAAAACTCGTATTCGACGTTGTACCCGGTTTCGTCGCCAATGATGACTCGCTGCGCGGCAATCAACTTTACGGGCTGCGTGCTGGCACACGATGTTAGAGCGAGAAGAACAAGTACGAGCGGCGCGAGATGTCGCATGTGTCGATTATCGCTCCACAAGGTAGCGATGAACCGCACGTGCCACAGCAGCGCGGTGAGTCCTTCGGCGTGAGCAGATCGCGCCCCACCCATGAAACTGCGTGCATTCATTACGTGTTGACATTGACGAGAATGCGAGAAAGCGCATGTTCGATCATTCCGCGCCTTCCGTGCGAGCGATTTCACGAGAGCGAACCGTCTCCCGATACCGCTCCTCGCGCCGTTTGTTCGTGATTTGCGCATAGATCAACGTCGATGAAATATCTCGGTGGCCGAGCCAATCTTTCACGTCCGCGAGATCCCATCCGGCGTTCATTAGATGCGTTCCGATCGAGTGGCGAAGGATGTGGACATGGCTACGCCGCGCCGGGAGGTCCGCTGCTGCTGCGTACTCATGAAACAGGCGGTTGATCTCGGAGCCCGAGATCGGCGTGCCTGATTGGCGGCGCGTTCGGAAGAGATACGGGCAGCCATCGTTCGGCCGCACCGCCAGGTACCCGCGCAGTAGCTGCTTGCTGCGGGGATGGAGTGGATAGCCACCGGGTACGCCGCGCTTGACGCGCGCGATCCAGATCTTCCCGCCCTGCACATCATCGAGCGTGAGCTGCGCCGCTTCACGGCGGCGGAGTCCGTGCCGGTAGATGAGATCGAAGAGCGCCCGGTCGCGGATGTTCGCGGCCGGAATTGCTCGGAAGAATCGCTCCACCTCCTCCCGCGTGAGGTACGGGAAGGGCTGCTGAGCAGGGCTTCGATCCTCCGGCATTTCGTCACGGCGGGCGACTCTAACGCTTTCTCGCATAAGCGTTTGTTGGGGAAGCCTGGGGAGGAAAGCGCTTTCCAGTCTGCAACGCGAGGCCGCGTGTGTACAGGCTCGGCGCTCCTCCACGGAGGCCGCTAGATGCACTGGCCGATGAACACGGTCTGCACGTGCGCACACGGAAAGGCGCAGCACTGGTTCGCCACAAGCAGCCCGAAAGGACCATGCCGAGCATGCGCCTGCACGGCATTCATTCCCGAGGCGGTGTGCGAATGCGGCCACGGCAAGAAGGCGCACGCGAAGGGGATTTGCAAGCAGAAGTACCTCGATGGCTGCACAGCGTTTCGGGAGAGGCTGGCGGTCTCTCCGAAAGGCGCAGCGCCCACGACCGTGAAGGTCGCCGGTGAGATCGGGCAGGGCAATGCGCTCCTGCCCTCGGTGGAGAGCATCACGCTGCCTGCCGGGACATTCGAAGATCACGAGCGCGTCTACCGCGCCGCCGATGACTCACTCGCCGAGTTCGATGTGTCGGAAGGCGATTTCCTGATCGTCAACCCGAAGCAGAAGGCTCACACCGGCGAGTTCGTGATCGCGGTCCTCGCTGGGCAAATGTTCGTCGGCCACTGGTGGGCGAAGCACGGTCAGCGCGATGTCATGGCTGCGGATGGTCAGCAGGTGATCGTCCGCGGAGCCGCGGTCATCGGTGCGATCAACCTCATCGTGCGGAGCGTGCATGGCCGATGACGAGGTGTGGGACGACTCGCCCATCGAGCGCGCCATCGACTGCCTCGCAGAGATTGGCGTCGCGGCTGAGGAATTGCGGGGCATCGCCGATCTGGACGATGACGGCCTGCGCGGATTTGCAGAGGCCACACGGCAGGTCGCGCAAGCGTATCGGGAAAAGTTGATGCGCAAGGGAGAAGAGCCGTCATGACGTGGATGCACAAAGACATGGTGTACGCGTGGAAAACACCGAATGCGCGCGTCTGGCCGGAACCAAAGCGAAGGATTCCATGGAAAGGATTCATCCAAGAAAAGCACTTCGTGCGATTCGGGTCAGCCCATGCGAACGCACTCCTGTTGCTCGAAATCGCATCGGTGCACTGGCTGGATAGCTTCGATATCGAGTGGTACGAAGGCCTGTTCCTGAGACGGTTGCGAGAAAAGCTCTTCGCCGAGCCGCGATACACCGCCTCGTATCAAGCCGGATACGACCACATTGCGAACACGTACCAATACGACTGGATCGACCTCGAAGCGGCGATCACGCTTGGGAAGACGCGTTACTACGCGGTCCTCCTCGGAGTGATGAAAGCGATCCTCTCGGAAGAAGGAGCGACAGGAGACATCGCGAGGGTCGCTCTCAAGGCGTTCCGCTTCACTGGACGGCAGTGGGAGGAAGCGTGAGCCATGCCCTCCGGCAATGCAGATTTCGATTGGCCTCCCGTGCCGTATAGCCAGTTTCTGCGGCAGCAACTCGCCGAGCACACGCAGTACGAGTACATCAACCCATCGCTGGATAGACGGTACGACCCTGTCGTGGTCGGGGGCAATGCGATGCATCCCGTCATCCAGCGAAGCGACGTCATTCTGATAGACACGGGTAACAAAGAACCTGCGGATGGGCAGCCGGTGGCTGTGCGGGTCGGCGGTGGCAGAACCCTCATCGGATACTGGCGCGATCGAGAAGGAAAGCCCGTGCTGGAGCAGGAACGAACCGACGCGGTGATTGACCTCTCGCAGTACCCAAACTGGTCCGTCTATGGCGTCGTCACGAAGATCATCGGGCGAGGCATTCCACCTCATCCCACTCCGCCCGATATAGCATCAGGACCGGAAGAGCCACGCATGGATGTCACGCCAGGACAGGCGCAGTGGATTGTGGAACGGTTGCTCGCAGATGGGCGTATCTCCGCAAAGGATGTGAGCCAGTACCTCGACGCTATGCGGGGCGAGATCCGAGACATCGAACGGCGGCTAGCCCTCCTTCGAGACGCTCGTAGTGGTCCTGCGGCCTCACCAGCGCCACGGAGCGCGCCACCAATTCGCAAGACAAGGAAGGGAAAGGGCGAACAACGGCCGAAGGCATCCGGTCATCCGCGCGGGATCGCAGGAACGCTGGCCGTGCTCCTTCGCTCCATCCCTGCCGCCGAACATGCGGCGATTCAGGCAATTCGTGCCGACCAGGGCATTCAGGCCGCAATTAAAGCCGCTCGAATCGCCGTGGGAAAGTAAGCATCCGCGTCGAGAGCCACTAGATTCGACGCCGCTTTCCACGGTTCCCCGCCGCTGTCTCGACCTTCGGCATTTGGGAAATCCCCACGATTTCAGACCGGCTCGATGGGTGAGGGGGGGCGTGGGAATCCCCCACTCCACGCGCCACCGGGGTCGTACCGCACCTACCGTCCGCAGTTGAATGAGGCTGTTCTCGCACCCGAGCGCCCCTTCACATCTTGCCTCCTCACCGGAGAGCGTTGCGGCGCTCTCGCGCGGCCGACCACGACCTTCTGAGACAGGCACCCCTCGATCATTCTCCTGTGCGCCTCTGAGCCACACCTGATCGAACGTGCGTACCTCTCCCGGACCTCCGTGGGCCGGTCGCGCGAGGGCGCAGCTACTACGCGCTCAAACACGAAAGGAGGAGACCTTGCGATCACCACCGTTCCGTTACGACCACCGCCTACCTCGCTGTCATCTGCATCCCCGCCGATCCTGCCGCCGAGGAGCCCGCCGAAAGGAGTCACGCCATGCGCCAGCTCGCCCGTGATCCGTTCGCGCGAACCACGCTCCTGCGCGCCGTGATCCGCCCGCTCGCATCCGGGCAGATCTGCTCGTGGTGCGGCAACGTTCGTTCCTCGCGGCGATGCCGCGAGCCCTTCCTGTATCGCTACGGCACCGAGCCGGACGCGATACGCCCCCGCGTTTTTTGGCACGACGGAGCGTTCTGCTCGAAGTCCTGCCAAGACGCCTACCACCTCTAAACCACTAACCGACAACCGAAGGAGAATCGTTATGGCCCAAACCGAGGCCACACGCTGTCAGTCTGTCTTGCTCGCGCAGCTCCGCGAGTCCCCCTTCAACCCACGTAAGCATTATGACGAGCGAGGGCTCAACGAACTCGCCGCAAGCATCACGGACCGCGGCATCCTGCAACCGATCCTCGTCCGCAGATTCGACGATGCGAAGACGCCGTACGAGATCGTTACCGGGCACCGCCGCTCCCGCGCCGCAAAGATCGCGAAGCTGACCGTCGTCCCCGTCATCGTTGGCGAATTCACGGATCGCGACGTCCGGCAGATTCAGCTAATCGAGAATGCGCAGCGCGTCGATCTCTCTCCACTCGAGGAGGCGGGGGCGTACGCGGCGCTGCGCGAACTGGGGCTTTCGACGCGCGACATCGCGAAGGAAGTCCACAAGCAGCCGGCGCATGTCGCAGCGCGCCTCACACTGAACACGCTGCCTGCGAAAGTGAAGGCGGAGCTCGCGGCCGGTGTGCTCACCGTCGAGCATGCGGAGCTCATCGGGCTCATTCCCGATCCGCACCTGCAAGAGCAGGCGCTGAAGAAGTTCATCGTGGAGCACTTCATCGACGCCAACTCATCGAAGACGGCGAAGGGCGTCATTCCGCTCGCGAAGGCGCGGCGCATCGTCGAGACGGAGTTTATGACCGTTCTCTCGGCCGCGCCGTTCGATACGGAAGACGCGACGCTCTCACCTCTCGGTGCCTGCGCCAAGTGTCCATTCCGCTCGGGCAACGATCGTGATCTGTTCGGGAACGTGCAGGGTAAGAACGTCTGTACGAACCTCGCGGATTACCGGCTCAAGATCGAAAATCACCTCAAGCGGCTCCGCGAGCAGGGCGCAACCGTTCTGCTCACGCCGCGCGAGGTGAAGGAGGTCTTTCCGTTCGGCAATCCCCAGGTCGCCGATGACTATGTGGATCTCGACGCGAAGTGTCATGACGATCCGAAGGAGCGCACGTACGACCAGCTCCTCGCCGACGAGCCGAAACGCTCGACCGTTTTCGCGCAGGTCAACGGCCGTCTGCGGAAGGTGTACCCGAAGGCGCAACTCGCGGCCGCGCTCGATGCCTCCGGGCACGAGTTTCTGCGGCGGAAATCCGAGCGCCCGGCGACGAATGACGCCGAGCGCAAGGCGCGCCAGCAGCAGAAGCTCGACCGCGCTGTGCGGGTCGCCACCCTCGCGGCGTTCGCGGCGGCGATCCCGAAGGCGCTCGGTGCTCCTGAGTGGATCGACCTACTCGCGAGTATCGTCATCGAGGAGAAGGGCTGGCAGCTCGAAGACGTGCTGCCGCGGCACGGCTTCACCGGCAAACGCGACGACCTCAAAGGCAACTGCGAGGCGATCACGCGGAAGCTCGTCGCGAAGATGAACGATGCGCAGAAACGTGCCTTTGTCATCGACGCGCTCGTGCATACCTGGGCCGGTCCGAACGCGGACGCCGGCAAACGTGCCGTCTTTACGAAGGTCGTCGCACAACTCGGAGTCGATGCCAAGGCGATTGAGAGGCAGGTGCGCGCCGACTTCGCGGAGAAGGCTGCGGGGAAATCGAAGCCGAAACTATCGAAGCCGGCGAGCGCCACGCCGCCGCATGTTGCACGTCCAGCGGCCAAGGTCGTGCGGGCGCGAGCATGAGCTGGAGGACCGAGCAATGGCACGGTTCTACGGTGAAGTTGAGGGTACGCGTGGTCGCGCCTCGCGTCTCGGCAGCTCTGGCATACGGTCGCATACTCGCGGTTGGAACGTCGGCGTGGAGGTCATCTGCACGATCCGAGACGGCGCCGACGTGATCGAGGTCTACGAGACTGGCGGCAGCCATGCGCCCAGCTCGAAGCGGCTGCTCGCAACGGTCACGGATCGCAAAAAGTAGTTGTCTTGGGGCGGCCGGTTTCCGGCCGCCCCTTTTCTTCAGAGAGCAGGGTCCTACGGGTACGGGACGACCGTTAACGTAGAAACGCCCGGTTGTTCAGCGAGGGGTAGGGATATTCGACTGGCTGTCACTCCTAATAGGTGAGACGACCGACGCTTTGAAGTTGCCTTGGGCGACCCGGCGGCTGTGTGCCCGTGCGCACTCGCGAGGACGAAGACATGTCGGTCGAAGAGGATACGAGTGGACACGAGCAACGACGATATAGCGGTCCTTCAACCTCTGTACGACGGAGAGAATGCACCCGGCATTCTCGCGGTGAACCCCGATTGGGCATATGTCCCCCCCGTCCGACTTGGCTTCACCCTCAACCTCGATCGGGAAGAAACCACCTGCTTACCAGCGGTAGCCGTCGAAGAAGCGGAACGCCGGCGCCGACAGGACTTCCCCATTCAGCAAAGCAATCGGTATCCCTCAAAACTGGTAGAGAAAGCTTTGGCAGAAGCGCTCGCCGAAGACATCGGCGTTGATCCAGCGAACGTCCTTCTAGGCAACGGCATCATGAACATCCTGACGTACATCTACGCGGTTTACGCCAAGCCGCTTGAATACGTCACGGTACCGACGCCTGGGTTTTGGCCGGCGTACACGTACGCGATGCAACGAGGGATGGGCATCCGCATGCCGCTCTACGTGCAGAATCGCGCCGATACTTACCGGCCGACATTTCGTTTTCCGGTCGATGCGATCCGAGAAGCGTTAAGCCGCACATCCCCAATCTGTTACCTCTGCAACCCAAACAATCCAACAGGGACGCTGCTGCCGATCGAGGATATCGAGACATTAGTTACGGCGTTCCCAGCTACACTTTTCATTCTCGACGAGGCTTACGGCGCCTTTGCGGCAAATCGTCTCGATACGAACCATCTCGAACTTTCGGACGGCGTTCGCCTCATAAAACGAGGGCACAGGAACGTCGTCGTTGCTCGTACCTTTTCCAAAGCGTACGCGCTCGCCAATCACCGCATCGGCTACATCGTGTCCGACACGAGCAACATCACAACCATCCGCGCACAAATGGGCCCTTACGACATGAGCGAGCTCTCGCTGGCAATGGCGTACTACAACTATAGAGAGAGGTCGCATACCCTCAGCGTAGTTCGCTCGGTTGTCACGAACATGGAGAGATTCGCCGCTTACTTGGAAGATCACCACATATCTCACTACGGAGGGTATCGCAATTCTCTACTCGTCGAAGGGCTATCCCTTTCAGAATCGTACGAACAGAACGGGATTGCCGTGCGATCGATGGTTTACCAACCCGGCATCCCAAACCCGATCGCTTCGACGTTCCGCATCACGATTCCAGCCGACAAGCGAACTTCGACCTGCTCATGGATGTCACAGCTCGGATCATAAGCGCAAGGGATACCGACTGATGGATCTTCCGCGCAAGCAGTTAACTCGCACCACGCAGGCGCTGGTTGCGCTCAGCATCGTCGGCACATTGCTTGAACGTTTTTACATAGCGTCGATATCGAGTGGCCGTTCCTCTCGAAAGCATCGATCCTTCTAGCGTTGGTTGGCGTAATTTTCTACATCGAAAAACTCTCCGACAGTCTCGACGAACTTCAAGCGCAGCTTGCCTCAATTGCAAGCGATCGACGAGATCTGGATGCATTGATCTCCTTGTATGAGCCATCGGACTCGAAGCCTGGCCAGAAACTCCACGTGCTCTCGGCTGCTTCGGTTCTTTCCGAACTCTATCGTGTACGCTTTAAACAGGATTTGAGCCAGGCTTCGCTGCTAGCCAACAGCTATAAGAATGACAAGCAAGCGGAGCTGGAGGACATGTCGATTACGTTCTCACTCCTACGTGAGATGGAACATCGTCTGCCACAGGGCGGTGTCTGGCTCGGCATCACCCACATAACAAGCAAGGAGAGCTGGGTCGCTGGTTTTAGGGAGGGGCGCGGGGCATTCTACGAATTCGTGTCGCGTATGCGCGAGCGCACGCACGCCGGGTCGTTACACGTATTCCGTATATTTTGTGTTCGCGATCTGGCCGACTTTGCTGGGCTAAAAGACGTTATTGATAAGGAGCGAACTGCCAATATTCACATCAGGATTTTTAAGGAGGATATCGCGAATTTTCCACGTGATATGTCCCTTTTATGGCAACCTCGTCGCCGTCAGTGGAACGGTACTTCAGCATTGGAGGAGGAGGACCTGCTCGGAGGCGAGCGGCTTCAGGCAACATTACGCAAAAAGAACTTGGAGGCCAGTTGCGGCCTGGTCTTTCGAAGCGTTGATCTACAAACTCTCGCAGCCGTCACAATTTGTGAGCCGAACTCAAGCGAATTCGGCAAACTCTGCGATCAGTTCAAAGAGGCGTGGAATCAGGGAAGATCTTACGGCGAACTCGTAGCCGAGCTGCAGAATCCAGCGACGTCCTCCCCACGACGCAGAGCGTCGGATAACTGACTAGTTAGAAGCGGTCGACTAACTCTGCACGCAGACCGCTGAACCTTTAAAACCGATTACTGGGGCGGCCGTTTCGGCCGCCCTTTTCCCAACACGGCGCACGCCGTGCAGTACGGAGGCGACCGCTAGTGCACCAGAGGTGATTGAATGTACTACCACTCAAACATCGCACGCTTTCTCTTCGATCCCGCGCTTGACGCACGTTCGCCGGAATTGACAGTCCGCGAAATCGTCTGTGCGTGCAACAGAAACCCTCGCCGTGTACGAACGCGACATGTATAACGAGGCGGACCTCGGGACGCCCGGCGAGTTGCGTGTGACCTTTCACGCCGCGTGAGATGTCAACCGGAGCCCGCGATTGATCACCGTCGCGTTCTCCATCGCGGTGGCGCGGTCGCGGAAACCTGCCAAAATCCTGTGTAAGTCATTCTGCGACATCAACCTACGATTGACTTGTGGGCGCCACGGCACTACGCTGCGCGCGGAGATTTGACCTGCCTCCGCGGCGTCTCGCCGCGTGCGTAGCTTATCTCCGTTCAGTTGGTGGCGTCCGTGCGTTCGAGGCACGGGCGCCTTTTTTTATTTGACTTTCGGCTGTCAACGTCTGACACTCGTTCCGGGAACAAATCGTCAATGTTTTTGGCGGCGGTCTCGAACACCGTCTTGTTCCTTCCGGCGTCCGCGGGTCCGACGACAACTGAATGGAGAGAGGGTTATGCGATATGCAACTGAGAGAGGTGCACGTGTCGTTGTAACCGGAGCGCGACTCGCGCTCGCGGTGCTGCTGCTCACGCTGCTTTCAACCGCGGTTGTTGCCGCGCCGACGCCGGACGCGCAAAGGGAACGAAGGGATCGGCGAAACCGCGATACAACTGTCGTTATCGCAGAAACGGGCCACTCCGGAAATGCGTTGACGGCGATTGATGATGCGCCGACAGAACCGGCGACGGCATACGAGAAGGCGCGGCAGCTCGCGTTGCGCGGCGCATGGCAGGAGGCCGAGTCTGTTACGGCGTCGGCGCTCATCGCTGATCCGGAGAACCCGGATCTCCACCGCCTCGCTGCCGAGATCGCCCATACGTACTATGCGGATTTCAATCGCCTCGATGCACTCGAAGGCGCGGCGATGCACGCGTATCGCGCGTTCACGCTGGCGCTCGAGAACGCGTCGATTGACTATCGGGCCGCCGAGTTGATCGCCGACAGCGCAGCGGCGCTGCCTGTTCCGCTCGATGCCGTTAGCAACGCCTTCACACGAGCGGAAGCGTACGACAACAGCGGGCGGATTGCGGAGGCGTACGCGCGTACGCTGATCGCCGTCGGCGCTCCGGGCGCGGAGACGGCGTTCCGCCGCGCCGCGGCCGTGGCGACTGCAGGAAACACGGAAACCGCTGAGGCATACGCCGAATGGCTGCTTGACCGCGGTCGCGCGAGCGATGCTTTCGATGTTCTCGCGCGCTTCGACACGCCGGAAACGAACACGTACGTCGCGTTCCTGCGCGGCGTCGCGCTGGAGCGTCTCGGCGACACCGGTGCGGCGGCGAACGAATACGCGAGATACACCGATTTCAGCACGCTCTACCCGGCTCCCGCACGGTTCCGCATCGCCGGCAGCGCCGCTCAGTCGGCGGCGCAGATTCGCTTCGAAGATGACCGGCACGTAGCCAGCGCGTCGGTCACACACGCGGGCGTGCTGTCGGTGACCACATCACAAGCAGTTCAAGGACTCGCGTACCTCATTCAGGGCGAAGCGGGTACTGAGCTCGTCGGCAGCAAGCGCGCAGAGGGCTGGGTCGTGCGAAACCGCGCGCTGCGGGGAAGCATCTACGGCTCCGACGGCCTGTCATGCCCGTACGTGACGAACGGCGGCGCCACGATCGCAGACCAGTACACGAACGTCATGTGCCAGGGCAGCGGCGCGCAGTTCAACGGCATGTGCATCGCATGGTGCTCGAATCCCAACACCACGACCTGCAAGCTCGCGTCGGCTGACTCGGCGAGCGCCGCTTCCGATGTCTACAACGGCAAAGCCCCGGATCCGGTAGGGATGCATTGCCCCGGAGGCTTCGCCGTCTTCGGCGCGATGTGCGATCCGGCGACGCGGTGCTATGGCGGGCAAGATAGCTACCGTCTCCGCGGCGGCGTTTTCAACTGGGCGACCGGAGTGGGCGTGCCGTGTCCTGCAAGATGCTCGTCGACCTCGGTAGGGAAGACGTGCGGAAACGGCAGCTCCGACAACTGCTTCTACTCGAACGCGAACTATGCGCGAAGCGGAGTCGTAACCTACAGCGTGACGTTCACGGCGTCCGGTCAGGTCGGCCTGTCGCCGTCGTTCTCCGCTGGTGCAGGCACGCAGACCGCGCACTTGGAAGGTCCTGAGGATCAGACGAATCCGGACTTCGACCTCTCGCTCCAGAAGTCCGCGTCGTCGGGATGGGTCGACGTCGCGCGTTCGGCGCGCGCAGGAACCGTCGAAGACCTCAAGTACAGCAGCAGCGCGTCAGGGACCTACCGGTGGCGCATCGCGAGCATGCGAGGCACCGGCTCCGCGCAGTTGTACACGGTCCGACAGTAGCCTGCGACCCCCCCTCTCCTTGTTGTGATTCGGTCGGCGGACGGCCACGAGCCGTCCGCCGTCACCCGTCGCCAAGGCCATCGAGTAAGGAGGTGCGGACGAGCTTTGCAGCCAAAGCCAAGGGGAAACCCAAGGCGAAGGAAGCGACGGCTGTACGCCCAGTGCGGGAGGTGGTGCGCCTCGCGGGAGAAAGCCGTGCGGGCGCGGGCGTAACCGGAGGGCTGCTGCAATGGCATCTTCGGCGAAGTCCAATCGGAGAGCGGTTCTACAGACACGGTTCTACAAACAGTAGAACCGCTCCGAGTCTCCACGAGCGGCGCCGGCACATGCACGCAGACCGCGCTTTGTCGAGTGATACCCTCGGTCCGAAATGACGCAGCCAACCCCGATTCCTTGGACATCCACGGGCCGAAAGACGGCAGCATGGCGAGTCACGCAGAGTCTTCTCCCTGCGGGCATTCTTCCCTTCGAGGCGCACCCGCCCGAAGAGCACATGCGCGGAATCGGAAGCGACAACCCCGAAATGGAGAAGTACCTCATGCGGATCATGGGGACTGCGATTCAGGTGGGAGACGGGAAACTCCTGACGACTGGTGAGACGGTCGAGGCGGTCCGCCAACAAAGGACGAAGCCCTTTGTCCTCGCGCACATTGAGCGCGAGAACGCCCGGTTTGCGATTCCATATCCCATTCCTCACGTGATCCGCTTCATTGACCCGCGAACGAAGGATGTGAATCCGACGATCGACGCGGCGCTTCTGCTCGTTCCAGCGAAATCAACCAAGGAACTTCCCTACGAGATAAAGCCCTTGAACTGGGGCGACTCCACAGACGTGGGTACCGGAGATCCGGTGATGGTCGCCGGCTATCCACTCGGTACGGACTTATTTTTGGAGTATCGCTCCAACCGCGGCTTTATTCAGCCGACGGTATATAGCGGAACCATCGGAGCGATCGTCCCGGCCATTCAGCCTACGGACACACGGCTGTTCCGTATTACGGTCCCCGGAATTGGTGGCATTAGTGGCGGTGCGGTGTTTAGCCCGAAGGAGGGTCGGCTCCTCGGCATGGTTACGACGTCGATGCACGCGGCGACGTTGCCCCAGCCCGTCATCTACGCTCTTCCTTCGGAAGTACTTCGCCCGTATGTCGAATCCATTAGCTTCGAGATCACATGAGTCATCCTGAGTGGAAACCCGATGGTTCGCTCGAAGAGCGAATCTACCGCTTTGCCGAGCAGCACCCGTTTGCGGAAATCATCGATCGGCTCGACCTTACCCCCGAGCAAAAGGACGCAGAGAAAGCGGACCTGTTCTTCGAGAACAGAACCTTTATCGCAGAGGTGAAGGCCCTCTCTACCGACACGAGCTCGAAGATCGAGGCGATCCTCAAGCCCTACGAAGAGAGCGACGACTGGCCGCTCTTTTACGGGCGTCGCGATATCGGGGGCATTCTTCCACACCTCCCAAACTCCGAAGCGCTGCGAAAAAAACTCTACGAGGCGGTGTCCTCGGCGATCCCGGAACTCGTGCGGAAGGCAAATCGCCAAATCCGTGTCACAAAGCAGACATTCGGCTTGCCTGAGGCGCACGGCATTTTGATCGTGCTGAATGATCTTGTCGAGATTCTTAATCCTGAGATCATTGCGCATCGAGTGGGGATAACCCTCGCGAAGAAGAATCCTGACAAGTCACTCCAATTCTCCGAGATTCAGGCCGTATGGATTGTGAGCGAGCAGCATATGGTCCGGCTCACGCCTTCCCTGCGAGCGTTTCCTGAGATTGTGATGTCGCACCCTGCGTTACCCAACGATGCGTTGACGGACGAATTTCTTCGGCGCATACAGGGTTTTTGGGCAGCTTTCAACGGCCTTCCTGTGGTATGGCTGCAGCCAGAGCAGTTCAAAAATCTCAAGTATCAATCCGCTGGTGAGAAACAAGATGAAGCTCTGCCCATCACCACATCGGAGCATTGGGCGCGTGAGTATCGTGCGCGCCCATACCTGCGCTCGTTATCGGCCGACGAGCTTCTGACGTACGGTGCCAAATTGGTGGTTGAGTCGGGTAATCAGTTTCTAAAGGGATCTCCGTCGAGACATCACGAACGAATGCGAGGCGGGCGCCGTTTCGGTGAGTTTATGGAGGAGTTCAACCATCGCAACCTTGATCTGCGGGCATTGGCACCCTACACAGAATCAGCTCGAATGTTTCTTCCGGCACGACTCGATGAAGTGCCCGGCAAGAGCACCGCGTCGGCGCCCGACGGTCCTGATGTTCGCGAAAACGGGTAGCGTCGCTTTTCTAAGGAATCGAATCATAAAGGCATGCGACTAGAATCAGCCTCATTGCCATCGAGGCCGATGAAGGCTCTGTGACGTGACGTCGGCGGCGCTGCGAGGCACGCTCGACAGGAAGCTGACTCCAGCGCGTGCATTCAACCATGCGATCTTCCTTCTTCAACATCCCGATCACACACGAAAAGAATCGATGCTTTCTCTGTGGAAGGAGATTAGGCGCAGGCGCCACGCGCGAGCATATCTTCCCTGCGTGGTTACTGCGAAGATTTGATCTCTGGTACCAACGCTTCACGCTCCCGAACGGCCAGGATCGGCAATACCGTCTCATCCGCATTCCAGCTTGTGGACCGTGCAACACCAAGCATCTCAGTCGCTTGGAGAACCAGATCTGTGGTGCCGTCGATGCGGGTTTCGAGACCTTCGTTCAGCTCCCCGAGGCGACGATCTACCAGTGGCTCGCGAAAATTCTTTACGAAATCATGTACTTCGATGGGACTTACTTCATCGATCCTGCCGATCGCTCGGTCGGGACAATTCGTACTCTCGACGACTTGCAGCGCTTCGGTACATTCTTCGATTTCCTTCAATCAGTACGTCGCCCGATCCTGTTCAACAGTGGGTTCGAGCCTTGGTCGATCTTCGTATTTCGAACCGTATTGTCTGAGAATGTTAAGGACAACTTCGACTACGCTGATAATCCCGAGCTCCTCGCGATCGCAACTCGCATGAACGGTATCGGCGTCATAGCATCTCTCGAAGATAATCGAGCCGTCGTTGGTGCAATGAGCCTGCTATTCGAAAAGCTGAAGGACGAAGAACCTGTGACCCCCATCCAGTTCCGCGAACTTGCTGCACGCGTGTTCTATGCGCGCTCGTTGCTCGACCGCGATCCAAAGTACATTCTCATAGGGAAACGACCTACCACTGTTATGGGGCTACCGCCACAGGGTCTCTCGCTAAGACCTCTTTTCAGGCCATGGGACACACAGACATTTGCGCACTTCCTGAGTAAGTTTACGCAAACTCCATTCGAGGAGTGCTTCATCCCACCTGATCGTAGCATCACGTACTTACCACCGTACGTCTTTCAAGGCAGCGTAAGCGCCAAGTAGGGATAATATCCATTTATGTCAGTTCAGAAACGCCAGTCAAAGAAGATACCCCCGATCCGTCCTGAGTTGCCGTGGAGCTGGCATCGAAGCCATGATTGGCGTAGCCAATGGGAGATCGTGCTACGGTGGCATAAGAGGGTCGAGGGTGCGAGGGCGCGTGAGGATGTAGCGGACTTTCTCTACGCCTTCTTCCAGAATTGCTATGTCCTCCGCGACTGGCTTCCGTCCGATATCTTTCCGCCGGCCGATGTCCGCATGTTCTTAAAGAAGCACATCGAGATGCGACTCTGCCGCGACATCGCAAATATGACGAAACATGGCCGGCTTAGCCAATCTGCTACGGGTTCTGAGCCTTCTCTTGCGCGCGAGTATCAGCCCCGAAGGCGAGGCAGGTTTGGGGACGACGCGGATTTTGTCGTGTTGTCAGGTGGCGACACGTACGATTTGCGTGACATCTCGGCACGTTGCATAAATGCTTGGAGGCATTTCTTCTCCCAGCATGAGGTGCCGACATCACCTCAGCAAAGTGATACGGGCGCTCGTTAGTTTGGGCACGTCCAATGACTAGGTGCCTCCACCTACGCCGCTTCTGGATGCGGCAGAGTAGCTGGATTTCATGTCCGGCCCGTTCCGCGAGGGTTCCAGCGCTTCCAGGTACTACTCGCCGGCGGTCCGATATGAATGGAGAACTGTATCGGATACTGTATCGGATACTGTTCTCTAGACTGTACTGCGCGTAATTCGGTTCCTATCCTATCCACGAGAGCCCACCATCGCGGACGTTTGCCTCGATTCATCAGAATCGAGGCGGGCTTTCCGCATCGCACAAGCACTTTCTCGCCCTTGGCCTTGAGTTCAAAGCCCAAACTGTGGAAGAAGTCTCGCCGCTCTGCATCCGTCGACTGATTGAAGTTCTCTGCCGCATCCACAAGCGATTTCAGGAACGCTCCAAGGAGTTCAAACTTCTCCTTATGCGCGAGCCGCGCAGTGGAGGCGGAGAGCGTCTGCTCGACCCGCGCCGCTTCGAGTTCTCGACGCTTCCGGTCGAACTCCGCTTGACTGATCTTGTCCGCGAGAACGAGGTCCAGAAGCCGTGCATTGAACGACGCCGCATCCGAAATCACAGCCGTCGCTTGGCCGATGAGCTGGTCCAGCGCGCTCATGTCGGCTGCTTCAACCTGCCGAGCGATTTCGAGGGCCGCTGCGTACTCCGCAGGGCTCAACGTGATGCGAGACAGTATCCGATACAGTTCCGGGGACAGCTTGGCCTCCGCGACGAGGGGTTGTGGGCATTCGCCTTGGAGGTGCTTGCTACAGACGTAGTAGACGTACTGCCGGCCGGAGGGCTTGGTTTTCATGAAGCCGGACATGAGGCGACCGCAGTAGCCGCAGGTCATCAGCCCGGAGAGTTTGAAGAGCTGTCGATGCGGCCGTTCCGACGTGAGCCGCCGACCGGTGAGCGCGGCTTGCACAAGTTCAAACTGCTCCTTCGAGACGAGCGGTTCGTGCGAACCCTGATACACCTCCCCCTTGACCGGCATCGCACCGACGTAGAAAACGTTTTTGAGGATGTTGTGGATACCCGAGCGTCCAAGTGCTTTCTTCTCCGTCTTCGAGCGCCCGACCGGAACACGCAGCTTCCAGTCGTCACGCGCGAGCTTCGTGAGCCTTCCGACGCTGTAGTTGCCCGAGGCGACGAGCGCGAACATGCGCCGCACGTACGCCGCCATCTCCTCATCGACCGCAATCATCGAGTGGTCGGCATTCTCGCGGACGTTCTTGTAGCCGAGCGGCGCTTTCCAACTCCACTCGCCACGCCGCAGCTTCTCCGCAATCCCGCGGCTGACGTTCTTCGAGAGATCCTTGCTGTACTTCGCGGACAAGCCGAGTTCGATCCCGAGGACGAACGCAACGTCCGCGTCCGCCGTGTATTCGCGGTCACTCGTGACGATCTGCTTGAGGTGGCGCGATTCAAGCGCCCACAACACCGTCCCGGCGTCCCGCGCGTTGCGCGAGAGCCGGTCGGCCTTCCACGTCACGATCGTATCTACCTCCCCCGACTGCACGAGGCCCATCAGCCGTTCAAACTCCGGGCGTCCTGGCGTCTTTGCGGACTTCGCTTCTTTGATGACGAGTGGATCGCGGAGCCCTCGCTCGGCGCATCGAGTGAGCGCCCAATGGAGCTGCGCATCGAGGCTCTGGACCTGTCGGTCATCAGACTCGGTGGATTTCCGTGCGTAGATGACGGTGCGGGACATGGAGAAGGGGGTAGGGCGTGCGGGTCGATCCGCTCGGCCGCGTGCGCGAGGAGGCGCGCCACCACCCAGAGACCTTGCCGGTAGGCGGCGAGTTCGTCGTCCGTCCCTTCGCGACTGAGGCGCGTTGCGAGCAGCGCTTTGATGCGCCGTTCGAGCGCGGCAGGAAAGAGCGGAACGACCGGCGGTGGCAGCGGATTACGAGAGGGCATGAGCGGCGCGAGGAAGTGATGCGCACTCAATGAGGATCATACCCTCCCCCAAGTTGGAGGCAACGGGCGCGCGCTCGGGGAGCACAGCGACGCGCTGCCGGATCGCATGCAGAAGGGATCGGCACGTGCTCGCGGAGCACATGCCCTGCCGAAAGACGGAGCCAGTTCGTCCCACGCGGCGTAGCGTCATTGTTGGTGATGCAGAAACAAACAGCACGCCCCTACCCTACGCGGCTGTCTCAGCCCGCCGAAGACGCAAGAACGACGCCTTGGGGATTCCCCACGATGCGCGAGTATCGCCCTTCTCCGCGGCGCGCCGACTCCGGCTTGGAGAATTCCCACGTGCAGCGCGCGCACTCTCTGCCAAGAGGTGCGACGCTCGATACGCTGCTCGATGTCAACCAACCGCACCGCCCATGAGTCGCGAACACATCGCGCCCGACACCGGCCTCTCGCCAAATCTCGCCACCACACGCGCCGACCGGGTGCTCGATCTCCGAGCCGTAACGCCCCGCACCGATCTCGCGCCCGGCATGAATAGTCAGCCGGAGAACCCCCTCCCGAATGATGGAGGAGAGCGGGGTTCTGATGATGGATACACCTATCGCCGCGAGTACAGCCCGCGATACACCGCACCGGACACCGCAGAACACCCCACAAAACCCCCTCCCCCCAATCTTCTGCTCGATGCTGCACCCCCTCCGCACCCCGCGGAAGCGCCGGCGTCCGGACCGGAAGTCGCGCGGGATGCCGTCGCGGTCATGCACCTCATTCGGATGCGGGTGCTCTCGTACGATCAGCTCTCCCGGCTGACGTACCACAGCGGCAACAAGACCGTTGCGCGGCGGCGGCTGCGACGGTTGCAGGAGCGCGGGTGGATTCATACATGGGATAAGCCCACAGCGCGAGGCGGCGCACCGCGGTACGCCTACCCATCGCGTAAGGCGCTCGCTTGGGGCCACGCCGTCATGCTCGCGAGCACGGAAGGAACGTCCCTCGGCCCGCTCGTGCGGCTGATGGTTCCCGCGACGCCACGCCAGCCGTGGAAGTTTGAGCCCGGCGTCATGCCGCTGTTCCTCGCGCACACCGAAGAGACGAACGAAGCGATCATCGCCTGGCTCCGGCGATCGGGTGAGCGCGTGCTGTGGGCATCGAGTTGGGACTGCCCGTTCCCCGATCATGTGGAGTGGCGGACGATGCCGCAGCCAGACTACGTGCTCGTGCTCGACCGGGAAGGCTCAGCGCAGCTCGTCTTCGGTGAGCATGACCGCGGAACCGAAGGGCGCGAGGTCGTTGCCCGGAAACTGCGCGCCTACCGGACGTGGATGGAGACGCCGGACATCCTCGCCCGGACGATCGGGTTCCGCACCTTCCATGTCTTCGTGACCGTCAGCGGCGAACGCGCGCCGCGCCGCTTAGATCAGCTCACGCAGCTCGTGCATGACGAAGGGGCGGACACCTTCACGACGCTCATGCTCTCCGCGCCCACTGCCGTTCCAGCCCTCCCACCTTCTCACGCCGGACCCATGGACTTCGCCCACTGTCGCCTTTGCCAAACCCGCGTACCGCTCGCGGCCGAGGTCTGCCCCTCCTGCGGCGCGCCGACGCACCAGCTCGCACGTGACGATTTGACCGCTGAGTTGCCCCCTCCCCCGATCGACTACGCCGCGGAAGTCGACGCGCCCAAGGTCGAACCAGCCACCTCCGAAACCAACCTTCCGGAACGCAGTGAGACCGGCTCCGATCCGAGCGAACCGCAAGAACGAAGAAGCCACATCCCTTAGCGAGAAAGCCGAAAACCTTTCCCCTAATACCCCCTCTCGCATGCGGCTCATCAGACTGCAAATCAATGGCTTATGGCGTCTGAACCGTGCAGTCGAGTTCACGGCCGGACTGCACCCTCAATGCAAGGAGGATGTCGTAAAGTTTTACGACATCGCCAGTCATTGCGCCAGGTGTCCAGTGATTCGCCGGAGGCTTGCGGAACATCAGGAATGTGCTGTCACAATATGGCCAGCGTCCGTCCCCACCATCCAGCTTGATGCTCCTCCGTCCCGCCGCTGTAAACCTCCACGATGAACGCCCCACTGTTAGTGCGGGAAGTGGAACGAATCGCCGCCGAGCGTAGTTGGTCGCGCGCCCGACTCGCCCGAGAACTCGGCATCGATGCAACGACGCTCGCGCATGTCCGATCAGGCCGTGACCCGATCTCGCAGGCGCTCCTCATCGCGATCGGCGCGGCCTTCGGCGGCAACACGACCGTCCAGCAGCTCATCCTCCACTACGTCCTCATTGAAGCGCGGCAACGATCCGCGAAGCGGCCGAAGGGTCCGACGGGTGCAGCCTTCGGCCTGCTCCCGTACAGGGTCCGTTGGCGCATCCGCCGCTGGCTGACGCAACTCGACGGGCTGGACAAGCCGCGGCGAGGACTCTTCCTCACTGGCGCGAACGCAGCACACCTCAGCGCCGCCGCCCGGTTCGCCCTGCATGAAGCAACGGAGCAGGGGCGCACCTGCATCGTCATTCGCGCGAATGATCGGATCAGTACCTCTCACGCAAAGGCGGCGGTGGACGCGAATCTCCTCATCATCGAGCGGGTGGAGTTCGCATCGGAGAGCATCACGCAGCTCCTCCGCGCGCGCAGCGATGCGCTCCGCCCGATGATCGTTACGAGCGGCATTGGTCGTGAGCAGCTTCCCGATCGCCACCTCGTCCGCGTCTTCCGCGCCTGGACGGAGACCATCACTGTCTCTCCGCCGCGCACTCCTACCGCCCGTCGCCATGCCGCATGATCCTGACGCAACACGTATCTACTTCCTCGCGCCCCGCGCTGCTGCGGCCGAAGGCATCGTCACAGTGCCGGTGGACTTTACGCACCTCTTCTCCCTCGTCCCGCGCGTCGGACGCAACGCGACGATGCTCTACGTCACCCTGCGTGCGCTCCGGCAGACTGCGGGCATGGGCTCGTTCAAGGTGGACGATCTCGTATGGCTCCTGCGCGCACGGCCGTGGCGCATTTGGTGGTGGATGCACAAGCTCTCGAAGCAGCAGCTCCTCGTCTACCGGCTCGCGAACGGCTACTTCACCAACGTTCTGCTCTTCCAAGTCGCGGTACGGCCGACAATGGCGCGCGAGCACGACGTTCCGGCGCACTGGTTTGAGCATGTGCTCCCGCTCCACTCCCGCACGCGCTTCCTCGTCTATCTCTACGTCCGCAGTCACGAATGGGGCGGGGACGTCACGAGCGTGAGCGAGCAGCGGATGATCCGCGACCTCCGGCTGCCTGTACTCCGCGTGCGCTGGCACCTCTGGCAGCTCCACCGCGCGGGTCTCGTGGTCCGAAGCCGCGGCGAGCACGTCGTCCGCGATCCCGAGCCCGCGTCGATCATCGAGCACGGCGAGATTCGCTTGCGCGAGCTGAACGTCCTCGGCTGGCCGATGGTCCACCTCGCCCTCGCAGTACTCCTCGCGGCGGCGTGCCTCCTCATCCTGTACCGCCTCCATTGATATGACGCGCACGATCCGCTTCCGCTTTGAGACCGACGCCACCCGCCGCATGCAGGAGGTCCAGCAGTTCTACCTCGACAATGACGGCTTCATCGCGGAACACCGGAAGCGCGCCGGCCGCGGCTTCCCGATCGGCACGTATCAACTCCCGACGCGCGGGAAGCTCGACGCGCAACTCCTTGCCACGGACCTCGACCGGCACGCGCTCGTTCTCGGTTCCACCGGTACCGGCAAGTCCTCGCTCCTCGAACTACTCGCGCGCATGTGCTTCGCGACGGGACGCGGCTGCGCGCTCATCGACCCGCACGGCGATCTCTTTCAGCGCGTGACTGCATGGGCGCTCCATGCCGAGATTCCCGACCTAACAATTCTCGACTTCACGCGGCCCGAACTCCTGCCGGGCTGGAACCCCCTCAAGCCGCTTCCGGGTGTCGATCCCGGCCGCCAGGTAGATCTCCTCATCGGGATCTTCAAACGGCTCTACGCTGATGAGGAGGCGCGCAGCTTCGCCTTTGGCGTGAAGGTGCAAGAAATCCTCAGATACTCTTTCCTCGCAGCGCTCACTTCGACTACCCCCTGCACGATCGACACGTTGCGCTCCTTTCTCCTCATCCCGGCGCTCCGCAGCCGACTCCTCGCTACAGCCTCCGCCGATGTGCGGTTCTACTTCCACGAGCGGTTCAAGAACCGGGAGGAAAACTTCGTCCCGGCCGTGCTCAACAAGCTCGAACCCTTTCTCGGCTCGATGGCGGTGCAGCGCTTCCTCGGCCAGCCGACGAACACCGTGGATCCACTCGCGATCATGGACCGCGGCGGGACGCTCCTCGTGAACCTCGCCAAAGGCTACCTCGGTCCAACCGCCGACATCCTCGGCCGCCTGCTCATGAACGCACTGGAACTCGGTGCGCTGCGACGCGAGGGCATCCCGCCCGAGCAGCGCACGCCGTACACGCTTCTCGTGGATGAAGCGCACACCTTCGCGGGCTCGGACGGCGCGCTCGATGTGCTCCTCACCGCGGCGAGGAAGTACCGGCTCTCGCTCGTGCTCGCGGCGCAAGCGCTCACGCTCTTCCCAACGCGCTTTCAAACGCTCGCCCTCGGCAACGCCGGACATCAGTTCCTCTTCCGTCTCCCGCAGAAGGAAGCGCAGCACCTCGCGCCAGACCTCTTCGAGCCGCAAGGCAACTTCCTGCGCCCACGCCTGCACGCGCATGACAAGATCGAGTACCTGACGCCCTCTGAGGAGATCGCGGCGCGCACGAAGGAATTGGCGAATCTTCCGATCGGGGCGTGCTACTGGCTCGATCGCGGCAAGCCGTACAAAGCGCGTCGCGTGCAAGTGCGGCCGCCCGATGATCTGCCGATGAAAGCCGCAGCGCTCAGCGCCGAGATTACTGCGCATATGGCGCAGCAGCGGAGCGCGGCGTAGCTCGCGCCCCTACGCGCATGGCTTCCCTCGACCAAGTCCACGACGACGCACTTACTCCGTCTCTAGCAACTCGCCGCGAGAATCCGCGCTCGTTTCTTCGGAACCCTCCTCGTTCGCGTCCTTCTCCGGCGGCATGCCGAACATTGGAACCCGTGGTGCCCTGGCGAAGGTCCCGACATATTGCCTTTCGACAACCCCTGCAATAGGGAGCGTCTCTTCTCGAACAATTCCGAGTGGGGATGTTTCTTCAGACGTTCGCGTCGCGGGCGCCGTCTTCGTCTCGTCAGGTATCTGCACCGGTGATTCAGGGTGCGCATTCTCCGTTCCGCTACCTGACCCTTCATCGCTACCGCCTGTTTTCTTCATGGCGCGGCCGTGGCCCTCGGGTTCGCCCCGTTCAATGCGAGCCGTCTCCGCGCGCGGCATGAGCCCGACGACGATGCCCACGGCGGCGATTGATGCCAGGTACGCAAGGTTAGGCCGCCCGGTCATATGACTCGTGACACAGGCGACGCCGAGACCCGTACACGCGCTAACGACTGCGCGAGTAAGGCTCTCGAACCACCGCAGTAACCCCTGCGAGCCGCCTCCTCTCCGTCGGGCAACAGGGTCCGGAGCGACGGCGCTCATTCGAGCACCTTGATTCCGGCGATGATGAGCACGACGAGGTAGCCTTCGAGACCGCCGCCGATCACGCCTTCAACCAGGCAGTGCCGAATCTCGCGGACGATCGCGTCCGGTTCCTTGAACGGATGACGGAGCCAGTCGAGGAGCGCAGCCATAGCAATACCGATGACCGGCGCGACGATCGCGGCGAAGAGCGCGTGATGGAATGTCTCAGTCATTGAGAAGAGCCTCTGGGGAAGGAGTGTCAAACACGGCGAAGTTCCTACCCCGGGCGCGCCACTTAATCGCAGCCAAGAGACGCGAATCTATGACTGTCAATGGTGGCTTCGAGCAGCACTGGCGGGGCAGCCCGCTACCTTCTAGCAGTGGCGGACGGCCCTTCAGGAGACTCGCTGGGGGGATCCACCTACGATGGCATTAGGCGGCAGGTCGCCGCTGCCGAACACCAGCGATCGGTACATGGATGATGCGCTCCCGCCTCGGATCGGAGACGCCGATCCGATCCGACGTGCTCTCCTCGACTGGTCGCATGCGATGCTTGAACACTACTGTCGGCCCGAGGCCAACGGATGCCTTTTCCGGGATATGCGAGTGTCTCCGACGCCGTCGCTCCCGAGAAGCTGAACGGCGGCCCATGTGCCCGGCTTGTCATATCGACGAATGGCTCCATCGTGGGTGTGGCCCGCGCAAAGGGAGACATTGCGATCTCTTGGCTGCCGCTGTCCGGCGACGACACTCCCTGAAGTGAACTCCAACCGTCAACTCGACTGCACGGTGGGAGCAACAGATGGGAGACGACCACCCGCGTGGCGAGAATGTACTTTGCGGCGCTCCTCAACCCGTCATACGGGTGAATCGGAGCGCGTCAAGCGCAATGGCGACGTTGCCTTCTGGGTTGTTGCCGCCGTAGTTATCTTCTAGGCGAACGCCATTGCCAGTCGGGCCAGCGGTGAAAAACCACAAACCGTCCGAGCGATTTGGGTTACGGACCTGCACGTACAACCCGTGGTTCGTAGATTGATTCACGGGAGAACTGTACGTAACGGTGCCATTCGTGGCGACTTTGTATCGGGCGCGCGTTGCTGCGGCGAGTGAAGAGGCAGGGATGAACGCCTCAATCTTGTATAGACCTGAAACGCCGATGCTGATAGCCCACTTGCCACTGTTCAGGGCGCTGGCGCTACCGATCATCCAGTGAAAGTACCCGGTACCAGAACCACCGGTGCCCCACATTCGCTCGTTGCTATTGAAGCTGTGGAAGAACCCCGGACCTTCCGTCGTGAAGTTATAGACGTTCGTTCGATTGTAGTCGTCCACGGATGTCTGGACGCCGATAGTGCCTGAAATCGCCTTTGTTGTCGGCTCAGGACGCGTCGCTGAGGGATAGATGTAGCCTGCAAGATACTGCCGCAGATTATCTACGGTGTAGGACTTCGCAGTGGTGCAGGATGTCGCGCAGTAGTTCTGCTCGCGAACGTTGATAGACCCGTTCGGAGAGACGGATTCGATATAGGCGACGTGACCGGTCTTCGCGCTATATGCGGTCGTGAACACCACGATCGCGCCGGGAATCGGGATTGTCCCTCCGACGCTGTTCTTTGTTGAGTTGTACTGATAAACCCGACTCAACCACCGAAACGCGTCGCGCCCGCTGCCGACCCCACCGAACTTGAAGTTGTCGCTTCCCGCCGCACGAAACTCGCAGTACCACGTACAGTTCCCGAGCGCCGCGTTCGTGTCGCAGCAGGGATAGCTGTTCGTTCCACTGTCTTTCTCGCCGCAGCATGGCCCGGCCGGTGCTGCGGTGTTCTGTATCGGGAGCGCAGGCAGCATTCGTCCGCCTAGGCGCAAGCTCTGGAAGATCGTCCCGTCCGAGGATGCATCGAATCGCGCGGCAGTGACTTGATACAGCCACGCGTCGGTCGCGAGGATAAAGCCGATCGCGCCGCCATCACCCGTCTCCGAGGTGTACGTGAGCACTGTCGCATCCTGATTTCCGCGCCCTTCTGCGGCGGCGTTTGATTGCACTTTCCGATCGACAATGGCCCCATCACTGCGAAGCTCGCGGGCCAGCTCAGCGTCGCGACGAAACGCGCTGATCGTGATGGAGCGCCCACGCGCATCATCGAGTCCAACTTGGTAACGGAGCAGCCCGGTGTCGTCAGCCGGAATCGTACGCTCCGTTACTGTCCACTCCCGCGAGAGCGTAGGGAGCGTAATCCCGAAACGTGACGCGCGCGCGACGTCCGGAGCATCCACGGTGCGCCACTCGCTTCCGCTGTCGTCGGTACCGGGCGGCGTGCGGTCCGCCACTGGGCGTCGGCCCTCAACGAGTTGACCGATGGCGACACTACAAACCACGACGAGGACAAACGTGCCGAGGAGAATCCCAGTGATTTTTTTCATGCTGCACCCGAGATGGCTGATTTACTGCCACACATACTACCATGGCCGTTTCTCGGGCTCGGCTTTCCAATCGGGACTTTCTTTGTCGCGTAGCGCGCGCTCTTTCGCCTTGCGGCTCCGGCTCCTGGTTCGGGGCTCCAACCGTCAACTCGGGGTGTGCAGTCGCGTTGACGGTTGGAGTTCACGATTCACGGCGTATCGCCTGACAGCGCTCCAAGTGTTTCCACCGCGAGCGGGAAGTTGCCGATCGCGGGCGCGAGCGCTTCCTGTAGCGAGTCGCGGCGGCGCGCCGTAGCGGTCAGCAAGAGAATCCCCGCGGGAGCGCCGGCCGTCCAGCCGGTGAGGACGTTAATCAGCTCTAGCGTCTTCGGGACGAGGACCGTCTTCACAGGCTCACCGCCCAAGTCCACCTCGATCGCGAGCGCGGAGCCGGGGTCATCGTCACCCGGCGTCCAGAGGCAGAGAAGATCAGGCCAGATGGTGAGCTTCCCGGCGAACAAGCGCTGCACCGCCCATGCGGGCAGTAGCTCGTCAGGCGGCGGCGTGCGGCAGTGCATCGCGAGGGCCGCGTTCACGATCTCGACGGTATGCACAAAGTCTTTCGCCGGGACCGCGCCGCTCGCCGGGAAGAGATCAGACGCGGCCGTGTGCTCGCCGTCCACGAGGAAGTCACGCCCCTTCTTCGTCAGCCAACAGACTTGGATGCCATTGCCTTGCAAGCGCTCGACGCCGAGGTAGCCGCGCTCCGTCGAGCGGTCGAAGAAGCGCGTCACCATCGTCTCGGAGACTTCGGGAAAGAGCCAGCTCTTGAGCTGCTGGCGCGTGAGCATGCGGAAGCGACCGACGAGGATATACGCCTCGATATCGCGCGGGAGGATGCGATGCTTCTTTATGGTCGGCATCGTCAAAGCACCTTGATCGTCACGCCGCAGTAGTCGCAATCAAAGCTGCGCGACTGCTCGCCGCAGGCGGTACAGCGGAGGCGGTTGCCGTACTCCGTCGTCCGGCACTTCGGACAGGTCGCAAGAAGGTCCAAGGCGTTCATCTCGCTGCAATGCGGGCAGTCGATGTAGCCCTTCCGCATGAGCGCCGCGCCTTGGGAGAACTTCATGGCTTTCCGGATGAACACGACGAGGTAGACGGGGCTCGCGAGGACGTAGAGCAGAGCGAGGCCGATGGCGCGCAGCGTCTTATCCACGATTGCCCTCCTCGCCCTCAGATTTGCCCCGCGCGCGGTCCAGCAGTGCGAAGAGGTCAGAAATCCTGCGCGTCGCCGCGCCGCCGTTCTGCAGCGTTTTTACGGCCCTAGGCGCGCCGCTGGAACTGCCGCCGTAGCTCGCGAAGAGATCGGCTTCCCACGTCGCGATGAGCTTCTCGGCGTCTTTCACGCGCACCATCGAGCGGCGGGCGATCTCGCGCTCAAACGTCTCCGTCAGCAGCTCGCGCGGGCAGCGCTTCGTCGGGTCATCGAGATCGCGGGTGCGGAAGCGCACGGCGGGGAGTCCCTTCTTCACGAGGACGGCCTGTTGTGTCGGCAACTTCGCCATTTCCCGCGCGAACGCCTGTCGCTGCTCGGATTCGCTCTTGTCCGGTGTGCGCGTCACGTGATCGAAGAGCCAGCTCGCCTCCTCTTGGCCGCACTCGAAGGCGAGCAGCCACTTCGAGTTCAGCCGGAGCGCCGTACAGGTCTCCCGCGGGATCGCGTTCGCCGGGTCTTGCGCGACGCAGACGATAGAGAGCCCTTTCCAACGAAGCGTACGCGAGCCTTCCAGCAGGAAGTCGGCGACGACGCGCTGCCTCGCGATCACGCCGACTTCCTCGACCAGCACCATCTCCGGCGTGATGTCCTCGCGCACGTTCGCGTCGTTGAGCACGTCGATCATGCGGTTGATCGCCATCGCCTTCGCGAGCGCAGGTGATCGCTGCGGCGTCGGGCCGAAGTTGCCGAGAAAGTCTGTTGCCCGGTCATCAACCGGCGCGAGGGAGTGCACCATCGCCGGCGACAGCCCGAAGCTGATTCGCGCCGGCGTGCTCGAAAGCAGGACGTCGAACTGCCGGACGATGGCCGTCCGCGTCTGCGTCGGCAGCGTCGTCTCGATGTGCTCGATGGAGTCGCGCAGCCGCGGGTCGGCGATCTTTGGCAGGATGAGGCGCGCGCGAAACTCGGCGTCGAGGAAGAATGCGCGGACGAACTTCACCGTGATCCCGCACTGCATGTTGATGGCGGCGGCGTAGAGGAGAAATACCCCATACTCCATGATGTCGGAGTAGTCATGTCCGCTCATGTGGCGCGTTGCTTCCGCGCGAAGACCGGCGAGGAGCGACGGCGACATGCCCTTCGGGACGGCGAAGAGGTTGAAGGGCGTGATGGCGCGCTCGGTCACGTCGAAAACGCGGAAGCGCGCGACGAACGCCTCGCGCTCCGTATCGGAAAGGTCGAGGTACTGCGCCGCGACGTGGAGGGACTTGAGCAGGTAGGTCTCGCCCTTCGGGTCGATGATCTGCAAGCGGCGCTGGCCACCAGCGGACCAGCCGTTCGTGATGATGACGAGCCCGTAGCTCTTGCCAGCTCCCGACGAGCCCCACACCATCCCGTGTCGTCCGACTTCGCGCGCGGCGAGCCGCACTTCTTCGCCGCTCGGGATCGTGCCGAGCACGAAGCTGTCATCGCCATCGAGCGCGCGGAGCGGGGCGAGCGCATCCTCCTTCGACGCGCCGTTCAGCTCGGCCGCCATCGCCGCTGTGTTCTTCCGGGCGCGCGCGTACGACTCTTTGCGACTCCCAAAGAACCAGTCCGATGCCGCGGGCATCAGTCGTTGTCCTCGTCGTCGCCGAAGGCGTACGGCGCGCGCGAGCGCGTCGCCTTCGGATTCATGGTGAACGGCCGCTTGCCGCCGCCGCGGTTGAAGAACGTCTCCCAGGGGTCGCGCGGCTGCGCCTTGAAGACGAAGCGGCTGCGCAGCTGCAAGACCCCGTAGGCGAGAAGGCCGAGGATGATGACCGTCGCGATGCAGCCGAGCGAGGAGAAGAAATCGCCGGCCGGCGACGATGCCGGTGATGTTGCCGTTGATGGTGGAGTTGACGCCGTAGAGGCGGAGTAGAACAGCCCGCCGATGAGCGACGGCAGAAAAGCGAGGACAAAACACGCGGCCGCCCACCGCCGCAGCGTCTTGCCAGCGTCGGTCTTAGAGAACGGCAGGCTGAGGACGAAGAGCCCGCAGGCCGCCGCGATGAGGAGGCGGATGAGTTCAGCGATCATGGGGTGTCTCCTGTGAGACGAAACGGGCGGGCCACCTGGCCCGCCCGTTTCTGTTCTGCGTGGACGGCCCGCGACTCACGCGTGTTCCGGGTCGTCGTCGTCGGCCTTCTTCTTCTTGAGGTACGGGAAGTGCCGGTAGAGAAGGTCCGTGACCTCGTTATCGAACGGCCCTGCTTCGATGTACTCGTAGGTCTGGTTGTGCTTCTTCCAGTGGTGGACGTAAGGGATGAAGGTGGCTTCGAGATTCTTCAGGCGCCTCCGCACCAGCCGGTGATTCGCCGCCAGCTCCTGCGAGAGCTGCGTGTGCTTCGTCGTGAAGTAGTAGTACGTCTTGCTCGCGTGGGCCAGCTTGCCGCCGAAGAGGATGAGGCAGTGCGCCGCGAAGCTGATGATCGCCAGCACCGCGAGCATCAAGAGCGGCACGGAGTCCTCCGCGACGACCTGCACCGACATCGCGGTCACGACCGCGGTGAGCGGCATCACGAGCGCCATGATGACGCCGAGCGCGACCCAGCCGAAGTAGGCACCGCCCTTACCACCCATAGCGCGGCATCTCCTCGTTCTGTTGCCGCATCTCGTGCGCTTCGCGCGCCTCGATCATCTTCACGGAGCACAGCACCTCGACGCCGAGGAAGAAGAGCGGCACGCCGTACTTCGCCAGCAGCACGATGATCCAGTTGCCGCTAATCAAGCTCGCGACGTACTCCGCCGTCGCGCCGAACAGCAAGACATCGAGGCAGTACACACAGAACAGCCCAAAGAGAAACACGATGTACTTCATCACGAGGCTGCTGTGGACCTTGAGGAGATCGGGGCTCTTCTCCTCGTGATGCTTGACGGCGGCCTTGGCGTTGACGGCCTTGCCTTCGGCGTCGAGCACGTCGTGGCCTTTGGCGTTGATTACTTTCGCGCCCTTGATGAGCGCCTGGCGGCTGCTCTCCTCGTGCGCCGCCGAACCTTTGGAGCCGGAGTTGAGCGTCGTCGCATTAGCGGACACGCGCACCTCCGTCTTCGGCGAAGTAGCGGACCGCCGCGGCGGTGGACTCGAAGCGTAGCGGCGTCGGGGTGAGCTTCGCGAGCGCGCCCATCGAGCCGACGCCGTTGACGACCGCGACCCGTGCGGTCGATCGCATCGTCGGCGTCGTCTTCGCGGTCGCGTTGTGCAGACCATCGGTGATGAGGATGATGGCCGTCGTCGCGTTCGTGAACTCGGACGGCTCGGCGAGCATCAAGTCTCCCCGCTCGACGGCCGCCGTGAGGTCGGTCCCCAGAGCGTCGCCGGGCGCTTCAACGAGCGGGGTGATGGCGACGATGAAGGCGTCGATGCGGGCGTTCGCGTCCGCTTCCCACGCGCGGCGCTTCGCCTCGTACTTCTTTCGCTCTGCGTCCTCGCGCTTGCGGTTGTTCGCGTTGACGAAGAGGTTGCCGCCGTTCGGAGACGATGCAGGCGTTGGCAGCTCCGGCGGGGCCGGGACGTAGCAGCGAACGAGCGGGTGGTTGGAATCCTCGCGGATGAGGCCGAAGCCGACTTCGCCGCCCGACATGCGCAGGCGGTCGAAGATCGGCGCGAAGTCATCGAGCGATGCGGCGATCCTCGCCTCATTGCGGGATGCCGTCACGTCGTAGAGGACCGCGCCGCGGAATGGCGCAACCGCGATCACCGGCACAGCCGCCGGCTTCGGGGTTAGCCGCGTTGTCGTCGTCGGGGCGTTGAGCGCCACCGCCAGCCCGACGAGCACGGCACCAAAGGACATGAGTTTCATGAGTCTCCTGTACTTCCTTGTTTCGCTGATGGGTCTCGCGTGCGAGCCAATCGGCGGGGTCGCCGAGCCGGGTTCTTCCGATTCCGGCCCGGCGACGTCGGTGAGGGTACGAAGCGATACTCCCGGGGTCCGCGCAAAGTGTCGAAGAGTTGGTTAGGAATCGAGGGCGCGTTGAATGTCCCGCAGTGCCTCCGGGGACGGCCGCGCGTACCGCATCGTCATGGCGATCGTCGTGTGCCCGAGCGCTCTGGAAATAATCCCCAGATTGACGTTGCGGCTTATCAACCTACTCGCAAAGCTGTGGCGAAAATCGTGGATACGTAGGCGGCGCGTGATCCCGGCGAGCTTCTTCACGAGGTTGAAGGTCCGATGGACGCGCGTCGCCGAGAGCGGGCGACCTTCTTCATCCGTGAAGACGTACTCGCCCGCGAAGCGGCGCGCATTACACTCTTGCAGTGCGGCGTAGCACGCATCCGACATCGGCACCGTCACCGGGAGCTTCGTCTTCTGCATGATGATGCTGACCCACCGCTGCTCGAAATCCACGGAGCGCCAAGCGAGTCGAAGGAGATCCCCCTTCCGAAATCCGGTCTCGATCGCGCATATGAAAAACCCTTTGACGAATCTCAGTCGCGCGAACGCATCCGCCGCGGCATCCCCGTCTGGCCGGATGCTCCCACCGAAGTGGCGCGCGTTGGGGTAACGCTCGCATGTCCGGGCGACACCGAGCGTGCGCCGCGCGCCGAGGTGTGCGCGGAAGCGCGCCTCATCATCGAAGGCGGCGAAGAACCGCGCGCGTTCTTCATCCGTGAGTTCCAGCGCGAGCGGGTCGGGCTTCTGGCGCTTGAGCCGCTTCTTCAGCGGGAACTCTTCGATGAGATCGAAGTCGTCCACGGCGCGGTGGAGGAGGATGAGCAGCACGTTGACGTAGCCGTTCACCGTCGAGAGCGCGTAGCCGGCCCGCTTCAACTTCGTCTCGAACGCCTTGACCGCGGCCGTGGCGATCTCGTTGAGGCGCGTCGAGCCGAACACCGGGAGCAGGTGCTTCGTGGCTGTCCTGCGGTACTCGGTCGCCGTCTTCGGGCTGACCTGTGCGGCGATGTCATCCATGTAGGCGGCGACGTACTCACGGAAGGTCAGCACGTGACCGGGCCGCGCTTCGCCTTTCAGCGCCCGCGCGCGAAACTCCGTCCACATGTGGACGGCCTCATCCCACGTCGCCGCTTCGACGGTCGCGCGGTGGCGTGATTCACCGCCGCTGCCCGGCAGGTAGACCGAAAAATACGCGAGCCCGGCCGCCTCGTCGTAGCGAAAGCCTTTGAGGTGCTGCCCGCGGGGGCGGCGCACGCCCCCGCGGTGCTTCACGCGCCCCACGCGATGCGCGGGGTTCTCATCGCTCGCGCGGCGAGTGCGGTTTTCACCTCGGCGCGGTCGTAGTAGATGCGCTTGAGCGAGAGCTGCATCTTCGGCCGGGGGAACCAGCCTGCTCGCTCCCAATGCGCGATGGTTTGGGATTGCACGCCGAGTTCGGCGGCGATCTCGATGCGCGAAATCAGCGTCTCGTGATCCATACGTCGTGGATACCTCCGACGCTAGGATCTCGCTCGACTCCACGCCTTCGGCGTGAAGTGCCGAAGAGTTACTAGGCGCGCTACTAGGCACGGAGCGCGGGTTCAGCGTTTTCGCGGCGTATGGGCGGGGCGCGTAAGTTGTTGTGGCTTCTTGGGGTTGTGATTGGTCGGGCAGGGGGGATTTGAACCCCCGACCACCTGAACCCCATTCAGGTACGCTACCAGGCTGCGCTACTGCCCGACTCGGGTTCGCATCCTAACACGGGCACCGAGAGCGTATTCCGAGGTTAGAGGCCTGCTGCCCAGAGGATCAGGTACTTCGTGATCTCGATGTTTTTTGCGGCCGGCGTGACGACGATTTCTTCGATCTCGCGCGCCTTCGATTGCAGATCTTCGCGGATCACCTGGAGCTCTTTTTCCCAGGAGCGCTGGATCTGGCGGATGCGGGAGAGATAGTCGTCTTCGCGGACGGAATGCGACGACTCGACGACGCCGGCGGGCTTGCCGCTGGTGATGTTGTACAGGGCCTGACCCCAGGCCACGTTGACGTCCTGGCCGCGCTGGTCCATCGGCTGGGTGTCGTCGTTGTCGAGCTCGCGCGTGTCGCGCTCGGAGCGCTCCTTGACCTGATCGATGCGGCGGCGGAAGGTGCCTTCCAGGCGTTCCTGCTCCTTTTCGATGCGGCGCTTCGCTTCTTCGTTGCAGCGCGCCAGGAAGTCCTTGCGCGACTCACCCTGCTGCGAATACATCGCGAACTCGGGATTGTAGAAAACGGTCAGCCGCGCTGTGCCGGCCACGTATTGCCGGAACGCGTCTTCCGATTGCAGCGCGCCCTGCATCAACATCTCCGGCTTCAACGCATCGTCGACCTCGTGGTTCGGATCGGGAACGGCGCGGATGTCGAGCGTCTCCGGATCGATCGGCCGCGCCTCGTTCCAAGGCACCGTTCCGTCGCCGGAGCGCATCGGAGCGATGAAGGCATTGACGGTGGCGGTGTGGACGCCGCTGCGGGGTTCGATCTGCGTCACGATGGCCTCGGCCAACAGATGCGGGCGATACGCCCCGCTGCCGCCGAAGACGTAGAGCTGCTCGAGTGACGGCGAGCTGCGCATGGTGAAGCGCGTTCGGCGGGCGGACGGAGCGTCGTCGGCGCGTTCGACGGTCAGACCGTGCGCGACCGGCTGCGCGTCGATGACTTCGCCCGGCACGTTCGCGAGCGCTGCGCGGACGGCGTCGCGGCGGTCGGGCGGCATGAGGAACACGATGCATCCGCCGCCGCCGGCGCCACAGACTTTTCCGGCCCAGGCGCCGGCGCCGAGCGCCGCTGCGATCGCGGACTCAATCTCCGGCGTGGAGATGCCGTCGATGAGTGCCTTGCGATTCTGCCATTCGTGATCGAGGGCCCCTCCGGCTGCTTCCATGTCGCCGTTTTCGAGCGCCTTCTCCATCTCGATGGCGCTTTCGGCGATCTTGTCGAGTCCTTTGTGGACCTTCTTCTTGCCGTCGATCTGGCGTTTGTAGATGTCCCAGTTGTTCGTGCCGGAGAAGTGCGCCACGCCGGTGTAGTGCAGAAGCATGTGATCGGCGAGGCGGTCGATCGGCAGGGTGATGGGATGGCGGATCACCGCGCCCGGCTCGAGATGGATGGCCATCAGGCCGCCGTACACGGGCGGGTAGTAATCCTGAATGCCGGCAGGGACCTTGATGAGCCGCGTTTCCAGGTCGCGCACGAGGGCGATGAGATCGTCGCCCTGCACCGGCTGGCCGGCGATTTCGGAGAGCGCGCGAACGAGGGTGATGGTCAGCGCCGAAGAACCGCCGAGGCCGGAGCCGCGCGGGGCGTCGGTACGGGTGGTGATGCGGACGCCGGGGAGGTGGAAATGCTCGAGCGCGCGATGGATCAGCGCCGCTTTCGGATCGGCGGCCAGCTCGTGGATGGACGAATAGCGATGCTCGTACTGCTGGTCCGTGAGATTGATGGTGATGGCGTCGTCGCCAGTCTCGGCCACTTCCGATTCCGCGTGATACGAAATCGCCACGTTGACGGTGCGCGAGCCTGGATGGAAGAGGTAGAGCGGCCAGAGGTCGAGAGTACCGCCAGCGAGATCGGCGCGCACCGGCGCGCGGACAGTGACCTTTTTCATATCGGGTTGGGCTGCTTCAGCCTGGACGCCTGACTGCTAGAAGAGTGCCCGCCGTTTTGCAGCGAACGCCGCCAGCTGTTGCGCCGGCGCGGCCAGTCTCGGGGCGAAGGCATCGACGCTGTTGCGGAAGGCGGCCAGCGCCGCGCCGCGAAGCGGATCGGGCGTAATCGACTTCAGTTTCAGAGGATCGAGCCACGTGCCGTTGTCGGAAACGCGGTAGTCGAGATGCGGGCCGGTAGCGAGGCCGGTCATGCCGACGTAGCCGATGACTTCGCCCTGCGTCACGCGGCGGCCGGGCTTGATGCCCTTGGCGAAGCGCGAAAGGTGCAGGTACGAAGTCTCGATACGCGACGTGTGACGGATGCGGATGAAGTTGCCCTCACCGTGGTTGTACGTCGCCGCGGCGACGACGCCATCGGCCGTCGTCATCACCGGCGTACCGGTTGGCGCGCCGTAGTCGACGCCGTGGTGCGGGCGGAAGTAGTGCAGCAGCGGATGGAAGCGGCTCACGGAAAACTTCGAGGTGATGCGGCTGAACTGCAGCGGCGCGCGCAGGAACTGCTTGCGGAGCGGGCTGCCGTTGCGGGCGTAGTAGCCGGCATGGCCGTCGGTGTCGCAGCGGTAGGCCTCGAAAGTCTGGCCGTTGTGCGTGAAGCGCGCGGCGACGATCGGACCGTAGCCGGTGACGTCGGGTCCCGCGAACTTTTTCTTCACGACGAGGCTGAAGGAGTCGCCCTTCTGGAGCGCGAAGAAGTCGATGTCCCACTGGAAGACGTCAACGAGCTCCTGGACGAGTTGCGGCGTTTCGCCGGCGCCTCGGAGCGCTTCGTACAGTGACGAATCGATCTCGGCGGAGACGGCCGTGTCGATTTCCGTCTGCTGCGCCGGGCGCGGGGTGATGGCGAACGCGGCACCGTCGCGGACGGCGTCGATTTCACCCCAGCCGTTGACTTTCATTTCGACACTGTCGACTGCGCCGGCGGCGTCGTAGTGGAAGCGGAGGAGGTGGCCGGGACGAAGGCGGCGGAGGTCGACGGTCTTGCCGAATTCGTTGTTGAGCGTGGCGGCGTCGGAGCGGCCAAGGCCGCCGGCGCTTAGGACGGAGTCGAGCGTGTCGCCTTCATCGAGCGTCAGGACGACTGAGTGCTCGGGCAGCGACGCCGCGGCGGGGGCGGTCAGCTCAGCGTAGCGGAGCGGCGTAACGCTCATGGCGGCGCGCGAAATCGCCGCCGGCGCCGGCTGCGACACTGCGACGTCATTAGTGACGGAGGCCAGGATGAACGGGATTGCCAGCGGAAGTGCGACAGCGACATACAGCCGCGGCCGCCGGGCCAGACGTCGCAGAAATCCCTCGCGTGCGAACTGTCTTCTCATCGATTTGGAACCGGTACTGCGGACGAATCGGCCGGATCGTACCATGTGCCCACCCTCCCTACCGGCTGTCGGCTGTCGGGCGTCGGCTCTCGGGGAGGTTGAGTTTCCTCCGACAGCCGACACCTGAGAGCCGACAGCAAAAACTACTGTTTCTCTGCCGGCTCCATCGAAAGCACCTGCACCGGCGCTTTCTGCGTGTCGTCGTGGATTGGACCGGCTTTGTGGTACGTCACGGGGACCGCGAACGTGGCCACGTTGACCGAGGCTGTCGGTTGGATCGAGGTCACCAGCAACTCGCTGGTCTGGGTCACGGTGCGATTCATGTGCAGTTCCGACGTCGGATTCTGCGCCGCGTGGGTGTTTACCGTGGTCACGTTCACGATCTGCTTGAGCGGAAAGCCTTTGATGTTCGTGTTCTCGGCCGACATCAGGTCATCGAGGTCGGGGTTGCCGGTGTGCAGCGCGCCGCTGGCGAGGAACGTGTCGCCGACGTCGCCGAAGGCGTTGGTGGTCCATTTGTCGATGGTCGTCTTCACCGTCTGCGTCAGCGGCATGTTGCCAAAGGCGACGGTGATGTCGTAGCTCATGACCATCCGGTAGTGCTCCGTGGGAAAGCCGGCGATGCTGAGCTGGTCCGGCATCTTTGTGACGTCGATCTTCTTGTTCGCGATGGTGATCTTGCGGGCGCCGATCGAGCCGGTCACGCTGGCAGCGTTGATTTCCACGAACGACTTTTTCGACGGGTCGATGAAAGTCATCGTTCGCGAGCCGTTCGTGGCAATGACGTACGTTCCGGGGGGATAGGCGTTGCCGGTGAGGAACTCCACTCGGGAGCGGTCGCCGTCGATGATGGCACGGCCAGCGCAATCACTGGAGGGGATCGATTCGAGGTCGGAAGAGGTCGTCTGGCGGAACTCGTACTGGATCGCCGCGGACGCGGATGAGGCGGTTACGACGAGCAGAAATAGTGCAATCACCGGCAAGTTCTTTTTCATCAATAACCTCAGTTTTCACAGAGTATAACCCGCCACCTCGGAAATACGATTTTGGAAGGGGGCGTTGGGGCAGCCCATGTCGATGAGTACGTTCAGAACGAAGTTCTTTGCACTTGCGCTCGGCGCGGCCGCGCTGGCAATGCCCGCCGTCGCCGCCAGGACACCGAAGGCCGATTCGCTCGATGAGGTGATCCGCAAGGTGCAGCTCGCGCAAGCGAAGACCAACACCCTCCAGGCCGACTTCCGTCAGGAGAAGTCGCTGGCGCTGATGGCCAAGCCAGAAGTCTCGACCGGCCGCTTCGTCTACTCGAAGCCGAACAACGTCCTCTGGACCTACGACGCCCCCAAGCGCGTCACGATGCTCATCGCTGACGGGATGCTGACCACTTATTACCCCGACCTCAAGAAGGCCGAGCGGATCGAGGTGAAGCGCTACCAGGACCGGATCTTCAAGTACATGGGCGCCAGCGGCGCCATCGACGAGCTCGGAGCCTGGTTCAACTTCACTTTCACGAACACGTCGGACAAGCCGTACTACGCGCTCGATCTCGATCCGAAGAGCAAGACCATCGCGAAGCGCGTGCGCCACATCCGCATCTACATCGACAAGACGTCGTATCTGACGACGCAGTTCGAGTACACGGAAGGCGACGGCGACAAGACGCGCTACGAGTTCACGAACGTGAAGGTCAACGCGCCGGTCGAGCAGAGCCGCTTCACGCTGCAGCTCCCGAGCAGTGTTCGCGTCGAGCAGATGAAGCTGCAATAGACTGCGCGCTTTTATCTGCGGACATCTGCGTCATCTGCGGATAAAGGCCCAGCGATTGAGCAGACTCTCCTTCCGAATTCTCGCCACGGACGGCGCCGCCCGGCGCGGCGAAATCGTCACGCGGCATGGCACGATCCAGACGCCTGTGTTCATGCCCGTCGGGACGCTGGCCTCGGTCAAGTCGCTGACGACGGATCAATTACAGCAACTCGGTCCCGAGATCATCCTCAACAACACATACCACCTGATGCTGCGGCCGGGGATCGATCTGCTCGAACAACTCGGCGGCGTGCATCGGTTCATGAACTGGGACCGGGCCGTCCTCTCCGACTCGGGCGGGTTCCAGGTCTTCTCGCTTTCGTCGATCCGCAAGGTTCGCGAGGAGGGCGTCGAGTTCCGCAGCCACATCGATGGCTCGGCGCATTTCCTCTCGCCGGAGACGTCGATCAGCATCCAGCAGCGGATGGGCGTCGACATCGCCATGGCCTTCGACGAATGCCCGGCCTACGGGATTGCACATGCCGAGGTTGAGAGATCGATGGAGTTGACGCACCGGTGGGCGCGGCGGTCGCTGGCGGCGCGGACAGGCGAATCGGCGTTGTTCGGAATCGTGCAGGGTGGAATCCATCACGACCTGCGAAAAAGGAGTGCCGAGGAGATTGGCGCGATCGAGTTCGACGGGGTGGCGATCGGGGGAGTGTCCGTCGGCGAGCCGAAAGAGGAGATGCTCGACGTCATGCGCTTCACGGCGCCGCTCCTGCCCGAAGACAAACCTCGCTACCTGATGGGCGTCGGGACGCCGGAAGATCTCCTCGACGGCGTTGCTGCGGGGATCGACATGTTCGACTGCGTGATGCCGACCCGCAACGCGCGCAATGGCTCGCTTTTCACGAGCCTCGGCAAGGTCGCCATCAAGAACGCACGCTACGCGAACGATCAGGGTCCACTCGATCCAAATTGCTCGTGTACCACCTGCCGGACCGTCTCACGCGCGTACCTGCGTCACCTGTACGTAACCGGCGAGATCGCGGCCATGGTCTACAACACCATCCACAACGTCTCGTTTTACCTTGACTTGATGAGGGGGATTCGGCAATCTATCGCGTCCAACTCTTTGCAGGCTTTTCGCGATGCGTTCCTCTCGCGGGTAACGGGCGGCGAAGTTGACGCCTGAACCTTGACGCCTGAAACGAAACAAAGAGCTCCCGAAAGCGAACCGAGAAAACGATATGACAGCGATTGCTCTGCTTCAGACCACGGGCGGCACGTCCGCCTTCCTCATCAACATCCTGCCCATCGCGGCCATCTTCCTCGTTTTCTACTTCCTGGTCATCGCGCCAGCCAACAAGCAGCGGCGCAAGACCGCGGAAATGCTCAGCACGCTGAAAAAGGGCGATAAGGTCCTCACTTCGGGCGGGATTTACGGGACGGTTCAGGGTGTTGAGGCCGAAGTTGTCTACCTGAAGATCGCCGAGAATGTGAAGGTCAAGGTTGCACGTTCAGCGATCACCGGAATCACCACGGGCGATGCGGCGGAGTAACCCGCTCCCTTTTTTCCTGGAGGAAACTTGACTAGAAGTTTGCTGTGGAAAGTCATCATTATTCTGGCCGTGCTCGTCGGCTTCGCCGCCGCGATCATCCCGACCGCCGACAACCCCGAGCCAATCCGCCGCGGCCTTGACCTGAAAGGCGGTACTCATCTGGTCATGCGCGTGAACGTCGGCGACGCCGTCCGCCTCGAGACCGACCAGGGCTCGGAGATGCTGAAGGCACAGGCGAAGAAGGCCAATCTCCCGATTCCGACGACGCGCCGCGTGAATGACACCACCTTCATCGCCATGCTTCCTCCGGACACGCCGACCACCGAATACGAGCGGATCGCGAAGGATTACCTCGGCTCGTTCGACGTCAGCCGCACGCCCGACGGCGCGATGCAGTTCAAGATGAAGACGGCGGTGCAGACGGCGCTCGAGCGCGACACGATCACGCACACCGTCGAGACGATCGACAACCGCGTGAACGCTCTGGGCGTCACGGAGCCGTACATCGCTACCGAGGGCGCGAACCGCCTCGTCATCGAGCTTCCCGGCGTCGACGATCCGGCCCGCGTCAAGGACATCATCAAGACCACCGCCCAGCTCCAGTTCCGTCTCGTCGAAGGCGAGCCCGGCTCGACTCCCGAAGCGGCGATGACGAACGTTCCGGCGAACATGAAAACGGAAGTGGAAGTCCTGCCCGGAACGCGCGAGGACGCGCTGGGCCGCTCCGCCGGCGTCGAGTACTACGCGATCCGCAAGACGGTTCCGGTCACCGGTACCGACCTGAAGAACGCGAAAGCCTCCAAGAGCCAGATGGGCCAGCCGAACGTTGCCTTCTCGCTCACGCCGGACGGCGCGCGCAAGTTCGGCGACCTGACCGGCCAGAACATCAAACGCCGACTGGCCATCGTTCTCGACAACAAAGTCATCTCCGCGCCGGTCATCAATAGTCAGATCAATGAATCGGGCGTGATCGAAGGCTCTTTCACGCCGCAGCAGGTGGCCGACCTATCGCTGCAACTGCGCAGCGGCTCCCTGCCTGCGTCGCTGACGACTCTGGAAGAGCGCACGGTCGGTCCGTCGCTCGGACGCGACTCGATTCGCCAGGGCGTTCTCGCGTCGCTCATCGGCTTCATCGCACTGATCCTGGCCGTGCTGCTTTTCTACAAAGGCGCCGGCGTGAATGCGGTGCTGGCGCTGCTGCTGAATCTCGTCATCCTGCTCGGCATGATGGCGCTCTTCCACGCCACGCTGACACTGCCCGGCATCGCCGGCATCATCCTCACGCTCGGCATGGCCATCGACTCGAACGTGCTCGTCTTCGAGCGCATCCGCGAGGAGCTGCGCGACGGCAAGATGGTCCGCGCGGCCATCGAGAACGGCTTCTCCCGTGCCTTCGGAACCATCATCGACACGCACATGACCACGATCATCTCGGCGCTCTTCCTCTTCCAGTTCGGAACGGGCCCGATCAAAGGATTCGCCGTCACGCTGCTGATCGGTCTCTTCGCGTCGGTCTTCACCGCGTTCTTCGTTTCGCGCGTGATCTTCGACGTCATGTACAAATCGCAGAATCGCCCGACCGAGATGAGCATCTAAGGAAACAGCCATGCAGATTTTCGTCAATTCAAAATACGACTTCGTCAAATGGCGTTTCTACGCCGTTTCGTTTTCCGTCCTCTTCATGCTTCTCGGCCTGGCGATGTTCCTCAAGCACGGCGTGAACTGGGGCATCGACTTCGCCGGCGGCGCCACGATCACGCTGCGGTTCAAAGACGCCGTTCCGATGGACCGCCTTCGCGCCGACCTCACCAGCGCGTCGATCCAGCAATACGGTAAGGCAGACGACCACGCCGTCCTGATCCGCTTGCCGGAGCTGAACAAGGAGACGGACTACGCCGGCCAGGTCGTGGCCAAGCTCAATGCTGACCTCAACCCGCAAACCACGACGAAGCTCGACCTCAACTTCCACGGAAAGGATCGCCTGACCGAGCTTCTCGCCGCCGCCGATCCCGATGCCAAGGGCACCTCTCCGGCAGCGCGCGACTACTACAAGAACATCGCGCAGAACATCGTCACCCACCGTTCCGAGCTCGGCGTCTACACGAACATGGCGCAGGTGACCTCGACTCCGGGCGTGACCACACGCATCGCCGCCTTCCTCAACGACAAGTGTTTCCTCGGCGCGTTCAACGTCCTCGATCAGGAGACGGTCGGACCGCAGGTCGGCCACGATCTGCAGCAGAAGGCCATCCTGGCCGTCGTCCTCTCCACGCTGGCCATGGGTCTCTATCTCTGGATCCGTTTCGACCTGATGTTCGGCGCGTCGGCCATCGTCTGCATCGTCCACGACGTGCTGATGTCGCTGGCCTTCCTGATGATGATCAACGGCGAGTTCTCGCTGAACATCGTGGCCGCGCTGCTGCTCATCGTCGGTTTCTCCATCAACGACACGGTGGTCATGTACGACCGAGTCCGCGAGAACCGCCGCAAACTCAAGACGCGCATGAACCTTGAAGAGCAGCTCAACCTGGCCATGAACCAGACGCTGTCGCGGACGATCCTGACCTCAGGCTCGGTCGTCATCGTCCTCGTGGCGCTCATTCTTTTCGGCGGCAAAGTGATCCACGAATTCGCCTGGATCCTCCTCATCGGCGTCCTGGCCGGCACGTACTCGACGGTCACGATCGTCCCCGCCGTGGCCATCGCCTGGAACAACATGACCGGACGCAAACACGACCTCGCCGGCCCCGCCAACCGTCCGACCCGCGTCGAGACAAAGCAAGACGTCCCGCCCGCGCAACGCAAACGCAGAGCAGGCTAAAACTCGCATCGCGATTCATCGACAACGCCGCCGATTTTCGGCGGCGTTTTTGTTTTCGGCGGATACTCGCGCGGCGTCCGCAATGACGGGAACCCGTCACCGGACGGTGATCCCGGCACCTGCTCGCGCTGCATTTTCAACCACGCGAACCCGTCGCCGGATGGCGACTCGGACGGTAGCCGGTGGTCGCGCGCGAAGCGCGAGACCACCGGACCCACAACCGCGGCAAGAATCCGACCCCGGCAGGGGTCACGTACCATGCTTGCCATGCCCTCGACACACACCAGCCTGCACATTCACATCGTGTTCAGCACAAAGGCACGCGTCCCGCTAATCGAAACCGCATGGCGATCCGATCTCCACGCGTACAAGGGCGGTTGTCTGAAACGTCTCGACGCGTTCCCGCAGGAAATCGGAGGCGTCGCCGACCACGTCCATCTCCTCCTTCGGATCAAACCGGTGCATGCGATCGCCGATCTCGTTAAAGAAGCTAAGCGTCTCTCCACCGAATGGATTCGCGATTCAAGACACATTCAATTCGCGTGGCAGGAAGGATACGGCGCGTTCTCGGTGAGCAAGTCCGCGGTTTTGTCCGTGCGCGAATACATTCAGGAGCAAGAGAAGCATCATCAGAAGCGCACGTTTCAGGAGGAGTATCGAGAGTTCCTCGAAAAGCACGGTATTGATTTCGACGAACGGTATCTATGGTGACGTCAACACTGGCGCAAGCACGATCCGTGACCCCTGCCGGGGTCGCATCCCTTTGCTCCGCTGTCCGGTGGTCTCGCGCTTCGCGCGCGACCACCGGCTACCGTCCGTGTCGCCATCCGGCGACGGTTCCGCGCGAGACGTTCATTGTCGCGAAATCGCACCCTACAACGTCCGAAGCACCGCGCGAACCGGACTTGCGTCCGCCCCTTTGATCCGTAGCGGGAGGGCGATCAGTTCGTATTCGCCTTCTTCGATGCCGGCCAGCACTAAGCCTTCGAGGATGGCCATGTCGTTGCGGGCGAAGGCGTGATGGGCTTCGAGCGCTTTTGAGTCGAAGGGATCGACGGAGGGCGTGTCGATGCCGATGAGGCGGACGCCGTGGTGGTAGAGATCGTCGACGAGCTCCGGGGAGAGGCTGGCGAAATCGTTGTTCCAACGGCGGTGATCGGGAAATGTACCGGTACGGAAGAGGATCCGGGGCGCGCAGAGCGCTTCGATCTTGTCGGCGACGTGGTCGGGCACGATGCGCTCGCCGCGCGCGACGTCGACGTCGACGACGATGCAGCGGCCGAGGTAGAGGTCGAGGCGGCGAAGGGAGATGTCGGCGCCGTCGGCGATGTAATGACTCGGCGCGTCGGCGTGCGCGCCGACGTGCAGCGAAACGCGCATGTCGCTCAGCGTCAGGTTCGCGCCCGTCTTCATGTCGGCGTTGATGGTGCGCACGAACGGCGTATCGCCCGGCCAGACGTTGATGCCGGCGTCGATGACGGGAGAGATGTCGATGAGTGCCATCAGGCAGCTGCGATGATTTTCATCTCGACGGAAATCGGAGTCGGCAGCGAGTCGACGCCGACGGTGGTACGCGTGGGCTGGATTTTGCCCAGCACTTCCGCATAGACGCGATTGAATCGATCGAAGTCACCTTTCATGTCAGTCAAATAGACAGTCACATCGAGGATTTTCTCCAGCGAACTGCCGGCCGCTTCGAGAATGGCCTTGACGTTGTCGACGGTGGCCCGGGTCTGCGCCTCGATTCCGGCCGGGATTTCGTTGGTGACCGGCCGGCGCGGACCGATGCCGGAAAGGAACAGCAGGTCGCCGACGCGGCGCGCGTGCGGGTACGGTCCGACCGGCGAGGCGGCGTTGGTGGCCATGATCGGAGCATGATCTTCCGGCCACTCCTCCTGCGACGACATCTCGCTGGCGCGCCCGACGTCGGGTCCACCTTCGAGCACGTTATGCGACTCGAGTCCGGTACCGCCTTCGACGGCGCCCTCATCGAACTCCTTCTCGAAATCGAGCTCCTTGTGCGGATTTGGAGTGAGTTCGACGATGCCGTTGCCCGTGCCCCAGACCGGCTGGTAATCCCATACCTTGCCGTCGTATTTGTTGTTCTCGCCGGCCAGCGCGGCCAGCCACCAGACGGCTTTGAAGCCCATGTCGGCGTTGGCCTCGCGGCCGAATTCGCGCGCGACCTGGGCCACGTCTTCGAGGCGCCCCTCGCCGAGCATCTCCAGGATCTTGCGGTTCCACTCGTCGTCCTTCGACGAGGAGATGTGATCGTTCGCGATATCGATCTCGCCGACTTCGTACCGGTTCGAAAGGTTCGTCACGACGACCACGATCGTCTTCTTGCCGTAGCGGTCGATGGCGGTTCGCGCGGCGCGGCCGAGGGCGCGCGTCTCGTCGCGCTCCGCGTAGATGTTGCACGAGACGACCGACGCGGGAATCGCATTGTTCGGATTGAGCAGCTTGAGCGCGACGACGGTGCCGGTATCGATCGGGAAACCGTGATAGTCGACGGTCGCGGTCTGCATGCCGAGGTCCTTGCAGACGGAGGCGTACAACTTGCCGAACTCCGGATCGATACGGAACGAGTACGGGATCTCGCCGAACTGGTACCAGTTCTGATCGACGAGCGTCCACTGCGGATTCGGAGCGATCTGGAAAAGATGACCGATCACCGAAAACCACTGCGTCGAATAGACGAGGATCAACTCTGCGCCGGAACGTTCGATCTCGCGTCCGATGGCCTCGTAGCTTTGTTTGAGCGACGCCCAGCCAGCGTTTTGATCGGCCGCGAGCAGGATGTGAGGCTGCCCCGGGACCAGATACGCCTTGTGAATCGATCCGCTCACGGCTAGTGCACGTACGAATCGGCGGCGATGGCGACGTTTCGCGACTGGATAATCGACGTCGCCAGCAGCGCGCGGCGTCCGATCTCTTCCCACTGCTCGGTGTTCACGAGATCGGGCACGGCCAGTGACGCGCCGAGGTTGACGGCCATGCAGCCGGCGTCGAGGTAGCTCTCGATTGTGTCGAGCGGCACGGGACCTCCGGCCAGCATCGGTACATCGCGAATCGGGCCGCGCAGCGTGCGGATGTAGTCCGGCCCGCCGAGGTAGAGCGCGGGGAAAACTTTGACGATGTCGCAGCCTGCTTCCCACGCGCGGATGATTTCCGTGGCGGTGCCGGCTCCGGCGACGCAAAGCAGGTCATGCTCGTTCGCGTATTCGATGACGCTGACGTCGGTGTGCGGCGAGACGATGATCTGCGCTCCCGCGCGTCTGGCCTGCGCGGCATCGTTCGTACTGCGCGTGGTTCCAGCGGCGATGACGACACCGAGCGGCGCGTACTTGTCGGCGAATCGCGCGATGAGTCCGAACGCCTCCGGTGTCGTCAACGTCACCTCCAGGATTCGTATCCCGTTTCCTGCGAACGCCTCGGCCACCGACTCCGCGGCAGCGACGCTGTTCTCGCGCACGACGCCGATGATCTGCTCCATCGCTACTTTCTCGAACAACTCTTTGCGGGACATGGCGAAAGGATATCGCGGGTTGCGGGAGTCGTGGGCCGGGAGTCGGGGGTCGTAGTAAAAGCGCCGAAGTCAATCGTTCTTCGACCCACGACACCCGACTCCCGACTCCCATTCAGGTAAGCTACCGATCCCATGGTCCTCATCAACAAAGCGATCAACGAGGTCACCGTCAAGCTCGTGTACTACGGGCCGGGGCTGTGTGGGAAAACCACCAATCTCGAGAAGATTTACGGGAACCCGAAGCTCGACAACAAGGGCAAGATGATCTCGATGTCGACGGAGACGGACCGCACGCTCTTCTTCGACTTCATGCCGATGGAGCTGGGGACGATCGCGGGCCAGAAGATGCGCGTGCAGCTCTACACCGTGCCCGGCCAGGTGTTTTACGACGCCACGCGCAAGCTCGTCCTTCGCGGCGCGGACGGCGTGGTGTTCGTCGCCGACTCGCAGTCGTCGATGCGCGATTCGAATCTCGACAGCCTGGAAAATCTGAAGACGAACCTGCGCATCAACCGCATCGATCCGCAGAAGGTGGCGCTCGTTTATCAGTACAACAAGCGCGATCTGCCGAACGTCGACTCGGTCGAAACGATGAACGGCTATCTCAATCCGAACGGCGTGCCGACCGTGGAGGCCTCCGCGATCACCGGCACCGGCGTGACGGCCACGCTGCGCGCCGCGGTTGCACGCATTCTCGACAATCTCAAGAACAACGTCGACACGACGCTGCACGAGGAGCCGGAGCTCGAGGCGCCGGATATGTCGGCCAAGGCCGGAGTGACGCAGATGTCCGCGGGGACACCGAAGTTGTCGATGAAGTCGACGCCGAAGTTCGATGCCGAGGAGACGATCACGGTGTCGCCGTTCGAGGTTGATCCGCTCGATGTTTCGATCGAGGAAGAAGATCCGTTCGGCGTGATGGTCGCGGACGAACGGTCCGCCCGCGACGCGAACGCAGAGCTGCTCACATCCGCGCAGGAAGTCGTCCGCGCGCTCGAAGCCGCGCTCGAACGCGCCCGCGCGCACGAAGCGGCGCTTCGCGCGAAGACGGGTCTGTGAGACTCGCGGCCGGAGCGCTGGCGTCCTCGCCGGCTGGACCGGCGGCGTCTCGCCGCCGAACCGCCAAACCCTCAACACTTGCTGGTAACACGACCCCCAGCAAGCCTCCCATTCGGCGGCGAGGACGCCGCCGATCCAGCCGGCGGGACGCCAGCGTTCCGTGGCTTACGCGTCGCTCTTCGCGTTTTCTCCGTACGGAACGCAGTACGGGTCATCCGCATCGCAACTTGCGAATTCGAACTGGATCGTCGTGTGCCCGATGCCGTATTCGTGCTCAAGCATCGCGTTGATGCGCGCCAGCAGATTGCCGGTCGAGCGCACCGGAATGTCGCCGACCATCAGGTGACACGACAGCGCCGGACGTGATGCGCCGAGGGCCCAGATGTGAAGGTGGTGAACTCCGTCGACGCCATCGAGTCCCGCAATCGCCCTCGTCACGGCCTCGGGATCGATCCCTTCCGGCGTCCCTTCGAGCAGCAGATTGATGGCCTCACGCAGGATGCCCCAGCTGCTCCAGAGAATCAGCACGCCGATCGCAATCGAGACAGCTGGATCCCAGAACAGCGCGCCAGTGCGGCGGATGAGCAGGGCCGCGGCGATGATGCCCGCCGAGGAGATGGCGTCGCCAAGCATGTGCAGAGCGGCGCCGCGGATGTTGAGCTCGTGACGCCCTTCGCCGCGTAGCCAGAGCGTGATCGTGCCGTTGAGGACGAGCGCAGCGGCCGCAGTGATGAGCATCGCGCCGCTGTTGACGTTCGCCGGCGCGCGCAGACGCTGCGCCGCCTCGACGAAAAGAAAAATGGTGAACGCTGCCAGGGCGCCGGCGTTGATGAAGGCTGCAAGTACACCGGCGCGATGCCATCCATACGACTTTGCACTCGTGGCCGGCCGCCGCTCCACGCGCACGGCGAAGAGCGCGAGCAGCAGCGCGAGCGTGTCGGTGACGTTGTGAAGTGCATCGCCAATGAGCGCGAGCGAGTTCGCGCGAATGCCGGCCACGATCTCGACGACGACAAACGCGGCGGTGGCGATCGAGGCGATCAGCAGCTTGCGCGATGCCACCGAGCCGCTGGTCTGGTGATGATGGTGGGACATCAGTCGATTCGTAGATTAGTGGATTAGTCGATTCGAGGAGTGGCGCGCCGCCCTTTACTAATCTACGAATCCACTAATCGACTAATCCACTAGCGTCTCGTCGACTTCTCCACCTTCTTCGACTTCGCCGCCACCGCCTCGGCCATCGCTACGCGCTGCTCGCGCAAACGCGCCGCAAGCGCATCGTCCGACAGCGCGATGATCTGCGCCGCCAGCACACCCGCGTTGCGCGCGCCGCCGATGGCGACCGTGGCCACCGGGATTCCCGGCGGCATCTGCACCACGGCATACAACGCATCGACACCCTGCAGCGCGCTGCCGCTGAGCGGAACGCCGATCACCGGCTTCGTCGTCAGCGATGCAACGACGCCCGGAAGATGCGCCGCCATCCCCGCGCCGGCGATGAAGACGCCTGCACCATCGCGCTCGGAATCGGCGACGATCTGTTTCGTGCGATCCGGACTGCGGTGCGCGGAGGCGACTTTCATCTCGTACGCAACACCGACTTCATCGAGTGCCGCACACGCCTGCCCCATAACCTCGGCGTCGGAATCGCTTCCCATGATGATGCAAACCCACATGGCGGGAATCCTAGCAGGCCGGAACTTCGGCGTCACCGCCGGCCGCCGTTGCGCTTCGCGCGCCCGACATCGGCAGGCAGCTCCGCACCAGCGCGCTCAGCGCCCCGATGTCGAACGGCTTCGGCAGAAATGCGCAAATGCCTTTGTCGACTGCCGTGGCAACCTCGGGGGCGCGATTCGCGCTGATGACGATGACCGGGATCTGCTTGAGTTCCGGCTCGAGCTCGCGCGCCTGCAGCACGTCCCAGCCGGAGAGCACGGGCATCATCAGATCGAGCACGACCACGTTCGGATGCTCTTTCCGCATCAGCTCCAACGCTTCTTTGCCGTTCGGCGCTTCGCAGAAGGTGTAGCCGTCGCGCTTGAGCGCCGCAACGATCATCCGGCGAATGCTCGGGTCGTCGTCGACGACCAGCACGCACTGAGCCTTCCCCGCCACTTCTTCGCCTGACTGGACCACGCGACCTCAGGCATGCACAACAGGTGCCTTGACGGAATTTCACTCGCGGCGCAGGCGCTTCTCGGAGCGCCGTGAAAGTCGCAGTAGCCATGTCGGGCGGGGTCGATTCGTCAACTGCCGCGTACATCCTCAAGTCCGCCGGACACGAGGTGGTCGGTCTGTCGATGCAGATGTACGACAACCTCACCAACGCCGATACGACCTACGGCGGATGCTGCACCATCGACGATCTCACCGATGCGAAGCGCGTGGCGTGGAAGCTGGAGATCCCGCACTTCACGCTGAACCTCGAGCAGAATTTTCACGAGAAGGTGATCGCGCCGTTCGTGCAGTCGTACCTCAGCGGCCTGACGCCGAGTCCGTGTGTGCTCTGCAACACGCACGTGAAGTTCGATCTCTTTCACGAGAAAGCGCGCGCCATCGGCGCCGAGAAAATCGCCACCGGTCACTACGCTCGCATCACGCGTGATGCCGACGGCCGCTTCGAGCTGCGCAAGGCGCTGCACCTGGCGAAAGATCAGTCGTACTTCCTTTTCGAGCTCACGCAGGAGCAGCTTCGCGGCGCACTCTTCCCCCTCGGCGAAATGACCAAGCCCGAGGTGCGCGATGTGGCCGAGGAGGCGGGGCTGAACGTCGCGCGGAAGAAGGAGTCATACGAGATCTGCTTCGTCCCGCAAACGGACAGCTACGCGAAAATCGTGGAGCGCGAAGCCGCCATCACACCCGGCGACGGCGCCGGCGAGATCGTCGACGTCTCCGGCAAGGTGATCGGAACTCACGACGGCTACTACCACTTCACCATCGGCCAGCGCCGCGGCCTCGACATCGGCGGCACCTCGGAGCGCATGTACGTCGTCGACGTGAACCCGTTCACGAAGCGCGTCGTGGTCGGCGAAGCCTCCGACCTCGAGCGCGACGAGCTACTCGCCGAGCGCGTGCACTGGATCAGCGGCGTCGCTCCATCCGGCCCGGTCGAAGTCCAGGCCCGCGTCCGCTCCCGTTCCGCCGACGTCGCCGCCACCGTCACGCCCCTCCCCGACGGCCATGCGCGTGTGCAATTCGCGCAGAAGCTGCGCGCGGTGGCGCCGGGACAGGCAGTCGTGTTTTACGACGGCGATCTGTGCTTGGGCGGTGGGTGGATTACGCGCACTTTAGGTGAGAGGAGATGATCTGGGAATCGGCGTATTGGAAAGAGGAACTCTTCAGGCAGGCGGAATACTTGAGGAGGCGCCGACACCAGAAGAAGTGGTCTGAAAGGTCGCTGGCCCGACTTGAGAAGACCGTAATGATCGGCTTTTACGCAGTTCGGAAGCTTCTTGAGGCGAAACGACTCTCGGATGCGATCGGCCGACTACGGCTCAATGTCGTGAAATATGGTCCAACGGGGAAGCGCGGCACGTTCATGAACTGGCACCGCGCAGACGAACTGTACTTTCTCGATAAGCCTATAGACACACAACTAGCGCTCGAACAGGTGTCGAACATCTTTATTCATAGCTACGCATTCTTGCCGGTTCATAACGAAAATGATGGCCTTGAGGCACTCTTAGTTAATTCCGATAAGACCAGAACAGCTGCCCTGTTTCGCATCGATATTGATGAGGTCATCCAAGTCTTTTCGTTGATCGCTGCTGACGATCCCCAAGAAAGCCAGATGGTCTTCGACGACAAAAAAGGCGATTACAAAGTCAGCCTGTGGTAACTAGAACAGCGTCTGTCCCGCCACCCGCGCTTCCATCGCAAGCAGTTGCCGCTTAACGTCGAGTCCTCCGCCGAAACCGGTGAGTGATCCGCTGGCGCCGATGACGCGGTGGCAGGGGATGACGATCGGGATGGGATTGGCGCCGTTCGCGGCGCCGACGGCGCGGACGGCAGCGGGTCGTCCGATGCGTTCGGCGATAGCGGAGTAGGTCGTGGTCTCGCCGTAAGGGATCTGCTGCAGCGCGTTCCAGACGGATTGTTGGAACTCGGTGCCCCGCGGCGCGAGCGGGAGGTCGAAGGTCGTTCGCTCGCCGGCGAAGTAGGCGCGCAACTGAGTCGCGGCCTCGCGCAGGGCGGCGGGATGGTGCGTCCAATCAGGTTGGGGCTCGGCGCCGGCGAAGTGGATTTCTACGATGGCGGTTTCATCGCCGGCGATCAGGATCGCGCCGATGGGGGTGTCGACATAGGTGTAGATCAAGTGCACTTAGGGTAACGCACAGAGAACGTTTTCACGCGGAGGCGCGGAGTCGCGGAGAGAGGCAGTTCTCCGCGTCCCCGCGTCTCCGCGTGAAAACTTACAGGCTTCGCCAGAGAAGCATCGTGGCGTACGCGCGGTGGGGGCGCCAGGCTTCGGACTTCGCAAGCAACTCGCGATCGCTCATCATGCCGGCGGCTTTGCGGATGCCGAGGTCGGTGTGGGGGAAGGCGTCGGGCTCGCGGAGGGCGCGCATGGCGATGTAGTGCGCGGTCCAGGGGCCGATGCCGGGGAGTTTTGTCAGATTCGCGATCGACTCATCGAGCGTGGCGCCGCGTCCGAAGTTGACTTCACCGCGCGCGACGGCCCGCGCCAGTCCGCGGATCGTGTTCCAGCGCGTTTGCGGCATGCCGGGATTTGTCCGCGCGCGCATGAGCGATTGCGGCGTGACGCCGTGACGCGAGGCGATGCGCGCCATCAGCGTCGTCGCGCCGGCCACGCTGATCTGCTGTCCGACGATGGCGCGGATGGCCATCTCGAATGGATCCCACGTGCCGGGCACGCGAATGCCGGGAAACGTGCGCACGAGCGGACCGAGTGTTTTGTCGCGCGCGAAATGCTTCTCAATGGCGACGATGTCGGCATCGACGTCGAACATCGTGCGCACCGGCGCTGCTTCATCACTGACGATCACCGAGTTCCGCGCAGCATCGTGCGTGACGCGGATGCCATCGCGTTCATACGCATCCTCGCTGACCATCTCCACACCGGCGATCGCGCGCGGACGGAGGAAGTTCAGGATGCCGGTCCAATCGTAGGGCGTGTTGTAGTGAAGGCGAAGCATTTGGCCTGTCATCCTGAGAGGCTGCCGGAGGCGCGGAGCCGAAGGCGGAGACGCCGCAGGACGCCGAAGGATCTCAAGATTCGCAAGTCCGGCTGAAACCCGTGGGATTCAACGCAGGCTACGAAACTGGAGATCCTTCGGCGTCCTCCGCCCTGTCGTCGCTTCGCGACTCCGGCTCCGGCAGCCTCAGGATGACAAAGAATGCTCCATCCGACTCACTCCACCGTCACGCTCTTCGCCAGATTGCGCGGCTGATCGACGTCGCAGCCGCGGCGCAAGGCGATGTAGTACGCGAGGAGTTGCGTCGGAATCACGGAGAGGATCGGCTGCAGCGGCTCCGTGGTCCAGGGGATCTCGATCACGTCGTCGGCGAATTTCTTCATTGCGTCGTCGCCTTCGTCGCAGATCACGATCAGTTTGCCGTCGCGCGCTTTTACTTCCTGCAGGTTCGAGACGACTTTGTCGTAGACCGGCGTGTGCGTGGCGATGGCGACGACCGGGAGGTTCTCGTCGATCAGCGCGATCGGTCCATGTTTCATCTCGCCTGCTGGATAGCCCTCGGCGTGGATATACGAAATCTCTTTGAGCTTGAGCGCGCCTTCGAGCGCGATCGGGTAGTGAACGCCGCGGCCGAGGAAGAGGAAATCCTGCGACTTTGAATATTTGTGCGCGAGCTCTTCGATGTGCTTCTCCTGCTTCGCCAGGATGTCTTCGATTTTGTGCGGGATCACACGCATCTCGTGCATGGCGTAACGGCGGTCGTCGATGTCATCGCCGCGGAGCTGGCGGATGTAGAGCGCGAGCAGGTAGAAGGCGGTGAGCTGCGTCGTGAACGCCTTCGTCGACGCCACGCCGATCTCCGGTCCGGCGTTCGTGTAGATGACGCCGTCGGACATGCGCGTGGCCGCGGCGCCGATGACGTTGCAGATCGTGATGAGCTTCGCGCCGCGTTTCTTCGCTTCCTGCATGCCGGCGATCGTGTCGGCCGTCTCGCCCGACTGCGTGACGCCGATGACGAGCGTGCTGTCGTCGATGATCGGATTGCGGTAGCGGTACTCGGAACCGTAATCGACTTCGATGGGGATGCGCGCGGCATCCTCGAGCAGGAACTTGCCGACCAATCCCGAGTGCCACGACGTGCCGCAGGCGACGATGTGGACCTTCTTGATCTTCGCCCAATCGCCGGACGTGAGCTGAAGGTCATTGAAGAAGATCTCGCCCGACTCCTCGAACATCCGGCCGGTGAAGGTATCGCGCACGGCGCGCGGCTGCTCGTGAATCTCCTTGAGCATGTAGTGCCGGTAGCCTTCCTTCTCGGCCATCACGGCGTCCCACAGAATCTTCTTCGGCTCGCGTTCGATCTTCTGATCTTTCTGATCGTAAAACGTCGCGTTGTTCTGATCGACGACGGCGTATTCCCCATCCTCGAGATAGACGATGTTGCGCGTGTAAGCCAGCAGCGGCGCGACGTCCGAGGCGATGATGTTTTCGTTCTCGCCGAGGCCGACCACGAGGGGCGGGCCCTGCTTGGCGGCGACGATCGTGCCGGGGTCGTTGCCGTCGAACATCACCAGCGCGTAGTGGCCTTCCAACTCCTTCAACGTCTTGCGAGCCGCGTCGACGAACTTCGTCCCATCCTTCATCGTTTCTTCGATGAGATGCGCGACGACTTCGGTGTCGGTCTCGGTCTTGAACTCGTGTCCGAGCTTCTGCAGTCTCTGTTTGATCGGCAGGAAGTTTTCGATGATGCCGTTGTGGATGACCACAATCTTGCCGGTGCAGTCGCGGTGCGGATGGGCGTTGTTCTCGTTCGGCTTGCCATGCGTGGCCCAGCGCGTGTGACCCATGCCGAATGTGCCTTTGATCGGCGTCGCGTCCAGCTTTGCTTCAAGGTTCGACAGCTTCCCCTCGGCGCGCACGACTTCGACACCGTTTCCGTCGACGACGGCGATTCCGGCGCTGTCGTAGCCGCGGTATTCGAGTTTTTTCAGTCCGCCGATGAGAACCGGCACTACGTCACGCGTGCCGGCGTATCCGATGATTCCGCACATGAGGCTTCCCGTCCGTTAGAATTCCGCGCCGGTGAGAAAACTTGCGGCGCTGTCCCTTTTCGCAGTCGTTGTTGCATGCGGCAAACGCGGCGATCCGCATCCGCCTGTCCCGATCATTCCGAAAGCTACGACCGATCTTCTTGTAGCACAGCGTGGTCCCAAAGTTCTGCTGTCGTGGAGCTACCCGTCGATGTCGACGGCGGGCAAGACGATGACCGGCGTCCGCCGTGTCGTGGTCTGGCGAGCGACCGAAGAGTTGCCGGTGTCGCAGCCGCCACGCGAGCCAGGCGACATCGATCCGACGAAGCCGCAGGCCATCCAACTCTTCTCGAAAGTTCCGACGCTCGCTCCTGCCCAGTTCCTGAAGCTCCGAAACCGGGTAGACAGCATAGAAGGCGCCAACTTGCCGGCCGCGACCACCGGCGCGCGGCTGACCTACGAGGACACGCCGCCGTTCCACACCACCGACGGCCGCCCCGTTCGCATGACCTACGCGGTGGTAACCGAGGGGACGTCGGCGAACGGCGATGTGTCGAATCTCGTCACGATCGTGCCGCTGGAAGTGCCGGTGGCACCGTCCGATCTCGCTGCCGTCGCCCGGCGCGAAGGCGTGGTGCTGACATGGACAGCGCCCGACACGGCGATCAGCGGCGCGAAAAAGCCGCCCGTCGCCGGATACAACGTCTATCGATTCCCGCACGGCCAGCCCGCGGATGAATTCGCGGTCCCGGTGAATACGTCGCCCGTATCGAAGACGACGTACACCGACAATCCGCCCTACGGTCCGCACGATTACTTCGTAACCGCCCTAGCTTCCGCGACTGCGCCGCGTATCGAAAGCGATCCCTCCTCGGCGGTCAGCGTGACGTTCAAGGACCTTGTGCCTCCCCCGCCACCCACAGGCCTGACCGCGCTCGTCGAAACCGCCGGCGTGCGCCTGGTCTGGGATCCGGTGGACGCACCCGACATGGCCGGCTACAAGGTCTACCGCACCGAGGGAACGGGAATCGAGCAGCTGCGCGCGATCGGAACGATTCCGCTGACGCCGGTGCAACTCGTCACGGCTACCAACTACCGCGACACAAGCGTCAACCGCGGCATCTCGTACTACTACGAGGTGGTGTCGGTCGATAAGACAGGCAACGAGAGCACGAGGGTGAAGACGGATTGGGTGCTGGTTCCGAAGACGCCTTAGATTCAAAAGCAAATCACCACGAAGGCACAAAGAACACAAAGAGAACCTCTGTGATCTTTGTGTCTTTGTGGTTGATTGGTTTTAAATCTTCACGCACACGTTCTTCGCTTCCGTGAAGAAGTTTAGCGACTCGAAGCCGCCCTCCCTTCCCACGCCGCTTTCTTTCATGCCGCCGAAGGGGACGCGGAGGTCGCGGAGGAGCCAGCAGTTGATCCAGATCGTGCCGGCGTCGAGATTCGCTGCGACGCGGTGGGCGCGGGAGATGTCGCGGGTCCAGATCGTTGCGGAGAGGCCGTAGCGGGTGGAGTTTGCGAAGGCCAGCGCTTCGTCTTCGCTGTCGAACGGAGTGACGGTGACGACCGGGCCGAAGATCTCTTCCTGGAGGACGCGGCATTCGCATGTCAGTCCGGTAATGATGGTTGGCTCGACGAAGTAGCCGGGGCGGTCGAGGCGGTGTCCGCCGGCGACGATCGTGCCGCCTTCTTTCGTGGCCAGATCGGTGTAGCCCATCACCTTCTGCAGATGCCCTTCGCTGATGAGCGCTCCGACGTCGGTGGAGGCATCGAGCGGATCGCCGATGCGCAGCGACTTCGCGGCGGCGGCGAAACGGGAGACGAATTCGTCGTGAATGGATCGCTCGACGAAGATGCGCGATCCGCAGAGGCAGATCTCGCCCTGGTTCCAGAAGCTGGAGCGAATCGATGTGGCAATCGCGTCATCGAGGTCGGCATCGGCGAAGATCAGGTTCGGATTCTTGCCGCCGAGCTCGAGCGACATCTTCTTGAAGCGCGGCGCGGCATTCGCGGCGACGGCGGCGCCGGTGACCGTGCCGCCGGTGAAGGAGATGGCGGCGACATCGTCGTGGCAGGTCAGCGCGCGGCCGGCTTTGTTGCCGTAGCCGTGCACGATGTTGATGACGCCGGGCGGAATGTCTGCCTCGATCGATAACTCCGCGAGCCGGTTCGCGGTCAGCGGTGTCAGTTCGCTCGGCTTGGCGACGCACGTGTTTCCCGCGGCGATGGCCGGCGCGATTTTCCACGAGAGCAAGTACAGCGGCAGGTTCCACGGCGAGATGAGGCCGACTACGCCCAGCGGCTGGCGCAGTGTGTAGTTGAGCGCCGCCACGTCCATGAAATGCGCATCACTGGACTGATGGAGGATGGCTGTGGCGAAGAAACGGAAGTTGGCGACGGCGCGCGGAATGTCCAAGCGCTTTGCCAGAGAAATCGTTTTGCCATTGTCGATCGATTCGGTGCGCGCGAGGTCGTCGAGGTTTTGCTCGATGAGATCGGCGAGCTTGAGAAGAAGGTTGCTTCGCTCGGCTGCAGTCGTCCGCGACCACGACGGAAACGCGGCCCTGGCGGCGCGAACGGCGTCGTCGACGTCGCGCTCGTCGCTGTCGGGAATGGCGGCAATGCCTTCGGCGGTGGCGGGATTGATGTCGTCAAAGTACGCGCCGGAACGCGGAGAGACGAATTCGCCGTTGATGAAATTCGCGAGGTGCATGTGGTGGGAGTTTATCTGTCATCCTGAGCCGCCGGAGCGACAGAGGCGAAGCCGTCGTCGCGGAGGACGGTCGAAGGACCCCCAACCTGTTAACCCGGATCGGGCGGCGGTTTTTCGCGAGGCAAGCACTCGGGGGGGGGTCCTTCACCGTCCTGCGCCGCTTCGCCTTCGGCTACGACGGCTCCGGCGGTTCAGGATGACAGTGACAGCGCTCTCCAGATTTTCTTCAGGTCGTCCGTGAAGCGTTGCATCTCTTCGTGCCGCGCATCATCGGTCGGCGCGCGAAGAATCGACGATGGATGCACGGTCGCTGTCACGAACGGCGCGAGCGACGACTCGACGAATTGCGCGCGCTGGATCGACACGCGGAACTTCGGTCCGATCACTGCCTGCGCGGCGGTTGATCCGAGGCAGATGATTGCGCGCGGTTTAACCACGGCGACTTCGGCCTCCAGCCACGGCCGGCAGGCGGTGATCTCGGCAGCGTTCGGTTTCTTGTGAATGCGGCGTTTGCCGCGCGCCTCCCATTTGAAATGCTTGACCACGTTCGTGACGTACACGCTCTTGCGGTCGATGCCCGCCTCGGCAAGCGCTTTGTCGAGTAGCGCGCCGGCGGGGCCGACGAAGGGATGGCCGCTCAGGTCTTCTTTGTCTCCCGGTTGCTCGCCGACGAACATCACCGTCGATGACGGCTTTCCTTCGCCGAAAACTGTCTGTGTACCGATCTTCCAGAGGTGGCAGGCCTGGCATCCGGCGGCGACGACCTGCAGCTTCTTCAGCGTGGGGCGCGACGGGATCAGCGGAGCGGCGGTATCGACATCCTTCACGACTCCGGCGAGAGTGCAATCGATGATCCCACCCAGGTGAACTGCTTGTTGAAATCGACGCCGAGCATTTTGCCGCGCGAGAGGCGGACCAGGTTCTGCGCGAGGATCGGTTTCGCTTCGTCGTCGGGGCGCAGGAACATCATGCGGATCTCGATTTTCACGCCGCCGCCGTCCGCCGCCTGCAGCGCCGGCTCGTACTCGATCTTTTCCTGCACGCACCAGGCGTGACGGTCGGCGGCCGGAATGGCATCGAGGTCGGCAGCGGTCGGTTCCACGTTCACGCCGCCGCCGGCGAACGAGAAGAGCGGCTTGAGAACGTAGCGCGCGGTGAAGTCATTCGGGACGCGTTCGAGGTCGGAGACGAAGGTCGCGCGCGGAACCGACGGATGATCGAGGAACGGCAGCGAATACTTCGACCAGGCCCAGTACCAGTTCGGATGCGGCGCCCATTCGACGTCGAGCTCCTCGCGATAGTCGAACGGGATCTCGATCTTCTTTACGATCAGTTCATCGAAGACGATGCGGTTGTAGATGCGGCGGATGCGCGTGTTGCCGAGGAAGAGCTGCTTGCCGCGCTTCGTAAGGGCGCGCGGATCGACGGCATCGACGCCGGTGAGCCGCTTCGTCGCCGCAAAATCCGGATACGTCTTCTGCTTCGGAGGATCGATGTCCATCAGGATCACTTCGGCCGGATCGTGATCTCCGGTGATGGTGCGTTTGGCGAGGTCGATGAAGGAATCGCGGTCGAGTCCGGAGAACCAGCACGACCATTCACGATCGAGGCCGTCCATGGTGCGCATCGTGTCGCGCCACGCGTCGCGCTGCGTGACCTGAAGACAGGTCAGCGACGGAAATCCCTGCAGCTCGATCAGCTTCGGGACGAGCGTGCCGTTCTCGCGGACCACGGCGAAGTCGACCTGCGTGAAGTTCGGCAGCGCGTCCATCCCGGGCGTGTTCCAGCGCGCCGGAATGGCGCGCTTCATTTGTTCGATGCGCGCCGGATCGGAGAGTTGCGTCACGATCGCCTGCGCCGCGTCCGTGATCGATCGCTTGAAATCGTCCGGCAGAAACAGCGGCGATTCGGCTAACCGAAATTCGAACGTGCAGTCGAGGCGCGACGACAGCTCACGGACGTACCACTCGTAACGCTCCGGTGTGATCTGCGAGTTGAACAAACCACGAAAGCGCGGATCCATGGTTAGGCCGTCGCCAGCTCGCAGCGTTCGGCGATGAGTGCGCCGAGGTGATGGCGGATGGGGCCGAGGAGCGAATACTCCGAGGTCAGGCGGCTTTCGCGTTCGAGGTGAGCGAACATGTCGCGCATCGTCACGACGCGTTCGCGATACCACGACTCCGAGACTTCGCCGTGCGCGCGTTTCTCTTCGAGCACGGTCATGATGTGTTCGCGGTCGATGATCTCGGGATGGTGATTGACGCCGAGGATGCGCGGCAGGCCCTCCGGCGTTCGCGCGAATTCGAGCATCGTCACGCCGGCGCTCGTTTCGTCTTCGCGCGCGATGATCGTGGCCGAGGAGTGTTCGGCGATGAGATCGAAGAGACGGTTGTCGACGACACGGAAGTGGCGGTGATCGGGAAGCTGCTTCGCGAAATCGCCGAACCACGGATGCGCAGCGCCTTCTTTCGTGAGGACATTCTCCGGCATCCCGCTGCTTTTCTCGGCGCGCAGCTCGGGACGCGCGGCGCCCGACCAGCGGCACATCAGGCCGAAGCTGTGGCAGACGCCGACGAGCGAGGCGGATGGGTGCGCGGCAATGTCGTCGAACAGGCGGAAGAGTGGCGCTTCCCAGGCGGGATTCTCGGCGATGCCCTGGCTCTCTTCGCGGACACCGTCGTTCATGCGCGGATCGAGATGACCTGGACCGCCGGTTCCGACATAGAGCCGGAAGCGTCCGTTCGGCGATTGCGGGATCTGCAGCGAGCGGCGCACGTCGAACGACAGCACGCGGACCTTAGTCCCGGCCGCGACGAGCGCCTCACGATACGGCTCAGCAGATTCGAGCACGGCGTGAACGAGCGAGTCGTGGCCGAGGTTCGGCCAGGCGTGGTTCATGTCGAGGATGGCTACGTCGATGCGGTCGCGGTAGGGCCGCGGCTCGGAATCCGCCACGCGGACGTATTCGAAGAAATCGTACGTCTCGTGGATGTCGCGTCGTGGCATAGGTCTCGTCAAATGACGCCGTGCTCCGTCTCGCTGATGATGTAGTCGACGACGGCGCGCAGGTCTTTCGTCTCGTCGAATTTCTGCAATTGCCGGTCGGCGCCGGTGCCGCGGGCGACGATGGTGCGGGCGTAGTAGACCGCCTCGCGCGAGCCGAGCTCGTCGACGACGTCGTCGACGAACGCGAGCAACTCCTCGAGCAGATCGGTGTACGGCACCTCTTCGTTTCGGCTGAAGTCGATCAGCTTGCCCTGGATTCCGAACCGCGCCGCGCGGGCCTTGTTCTCGTTCAGCAGCATGCGGCGGTAGAGGCGCCAACCCATGTTGCGGCGGTAGAGCGTCCACAGTTTGTAGGTGATGGCCTGGAAGAGCGCGGCGATGCAGATGGTCTCTTCGACGCGCATCGGGACGTCGCAGATGCGGTATTCGAGCGTCGGAAAAAACGGGTGCGGACGAACGTCCCACCAGATTTTCTTCGCGTTGTCCATGCAGTTCGTTCGGATGAGCAACTGCACGTACTCTTCGTACTCGCTGTTCGACCGGAACGAGTCGGGGATGCCGGTGCGCGGGAAGCGCTCGAAGACTTTGGCGCGGTAGCTTTTCCAGCCGGTGTTCTGGCCGCACCAGAACGGCGAGTTCACCGACAGCGCAAAGACATGCGGAAGGAAGTAGCGGGCCGCGTTCATGACCTGAATGCGCGTCTCCACGTCTTCGATCGCGACGTGAACGTGCAATCCGAAAATCAGATTTGCGCGCGCCACCATCTGCAGGTCGTAGACGATCTGGTCGTAGCGCTCGTTCGAGGTGATCGGGACACTTGACCAATGCGAGATCGGATGCGTGCCCGAGGCAGCGATGCGCAAGCCGCTCTCGCGGCAAAGATTGATGATCTCGCGCCGCAGCCTCGTCACTTCGCGCCGCGCGTGCTCGACGTCGGTGCAGATCGGCGTACCGATCTCGATGACCGCCTCGTGCATCTCACGCTTGATCTCTTCTTTGAGGCGCTTCTCCCCTTCCGCGAACATCTCCGCGATGTGCGACCGCAGCTGACGCGTGTCGGGATCGACGACCTGAAACTCCTCCTCGATGCCGAGGGTGAAGGTAGGTTGTGGAGGCATGGTCGGGAGTCTACCAGTGGATTAGTGATTAGTAGATTAGTGGATTAGTAAGGCAGTCTTCGCCAAAGCAACTTGGAATCCACGGATCTAGTAATCGACTAATCCACTGCGTCTAGATCGCGGTTTCCACATCTTTCGACGTGTTCAGCGTTTGCGGCCATGTTCCCGTCAGTTCGAGTTTTCTTCCGCTGGTGACGATCTCGATCAGCGCTTCGGCCATGTTCTCGACCACCCACTTGAAGTTGTCTTCGCCGACCGAGGCCAGGTCGGCATCGGGAGCGCAGTTCATGAAATCGATGGCGATGGGGACGCCGTCGCGCACCGCGAATTCGACGGTGTTCATGTCGTAGCCGAGGGCTTCACACAGAGCGATCGCGTCGCGGCGGACGCGGGCTTCGAACTCCGGCTCCATCGGCGGCGGATTCTTCACGTAGCGCAGGTGGTGCGGCTGTTTCGGGTCGTAATGCATGATGTGCACGCGGCTGCGGCCGAGGACGTAGCAGCGGTAGTAGCGGTCGAACTCGATCGCCTCCTGCGCCATCATGGTCAGGTCGCGCGTCTGGTCATACGCGGCGAAAAACTCCTGCGGGTTGTCGCACTTGTAAACGTCTTTCCAGCCGCCGCCGTACGCCGGCTTCATGAAGATGGGAAAGCCGAGATAGGCGAAGACTTCGTCCCAGTTCACCCAGCGCATGTTGCGAAACGACTTGGCCTCGGTGCTCGGCGGAAAGTCCTTGTGCGGAAGGAGCACGGTCTTCGGGACGGCCACGTTGACGGACTTGGCGACGAGGTTGTCGAAGAACTTGTCGTCGGCCGACCACCAGATCGGGTTGTTGACGATCTGCACGCCGGACGCCGCCGCGCACTTCACGTACGTGCGGTAGAAGGGGATCTCGTGGCTGATGCGATCGAGGATCAGGTCGTACGGAAAGACGCCGTCATCCTTGATGTACGAGATCTCGGCGGGCATCGCTTCGACCTGATCGCCGCCGCGCGAGTTGATGGCGTCGATCAACGCCCAGGGGAAGGTGTCTTCCATACCGAACACGAGTGCAATTCGCTTTTTTCGCATTGATTTCTCCGGGCGGCGGATCGTATAGAATCGCCCGCCCTGCCGCAAACGAGCCAACGATATGTATACCGAACACGTCTCCTGGCACAGCAACGCCCTCGGCCGTCCGATGGAGTTTCTCTGGTACGGCAAGTTCGGCCGGCCGGTCATGCTCTTCCCGACGTCGGCCGGCCGCTACTCCGAAAACGCTGACCGCGGCATCCCCGACTCGCTCGCGGACAAAGTCGACAACGGCGAGATCCAGCTCGTGCTCGTCGACACGGTGAATGAGGAGAGTTGGTACAACCGCAACGTTCATCCCGCCGTTCGCGCGGCGCGGCACGCGCAGTACGACGCATACCTTCGTCACGAGCTGGTGCCGTACATCTTCAATCGCGCGCAACGCGGCGACCTGGCGGTTTACGGCGCGAGTTTCGGCGCGTATCACGCGGCGAATTTCGCGGCGCGCTATCCCGATGTCGTCAGCCGCGCCATCTGCTTCTCCGGCATTTACGACATCCACGCGCAACTCGACGGCTACTGGGACGAGAACTGTTACTTCAACTGCCCGACGGCCTACATCCCGAACATGGACGGCGAATGGGCCGGCAAGCTCTCGCGCGTCGACTGGATCATCGCCACCGGCGAGTACGACACGATCGTCGACAAGAACCGCGAGTTCTCGGCGATGCTCTGGTCGAAAGGGATTCCGAATCACCTCGAGATCTGGGGCGGCGTGTTCGGCCACGACTGGCCGTGGTGGAAAGAGAACCTGCGGCGGTTCCTCTGACGGACTAAAAGTTATTATCGGAAATACCGACCGGCGCATCCGGCTTCAAACGGGTACTCACACGCACGTACTTTGCAAGCCGGGAGTCCTCTCATGCGTCAATCCGCGATCGCCGTCGTCGTTCTTGCCATTGCTATCTCTGCCTCGGCGCAATTCGTCGCCGATCCGCAGGTCCGCGCGGAACGCGCGGACGGCACCGAAGTGGTCCTGCCGGCGGGCGCGGAGCCGAGCCGCGGATTCATCGTCGAATTCGTCGCACCGCCGATCGCGGCGAACGCCGCCTCGAAGACGGCCATCGACTACCAGGCCACGTTCACCCGTTTCCGTAATGACTTCGCCAACATCCTGAACGCGAAACGTAGTGCCAAGACGGCGATGGAGCCGGAGATCCGGCGTGAGTTCTCCGTCGTCTTCAACGGTGTCGCGATCGACGCGCCGCGCGAGGCTGTCGCCCAACTCCGGATGCTGCCATACGTGAAACGCGTCGTCGCCGATATGCCGATGCACGCGTTTGCGGACAGCCTCAACCTCACCCTCATCAACGCGCCGAAGGTTTGGTCGTCGCTCGGATCGCGCGGCGCCGGCGTGACTGTGGCCATCATCGACACCGGCATCGACTACACGCATCCCGCTCTCGGCAGCGGCTTCGGACCGGGATTCAAAGTCAAAGGCGGCTGGGACTTCGTCAACAACGACGGCGATCCGATGGACGACAACGGCCACGGCACTCACGTTTCCGGCATCGTGGCGGGGCAGTCAGACACCATCACGGGCGTGGCTCCCGACGTATCGCTCGTCGCCTACAAAGTCCTCGGCGCGAACGGCAGCGGCAGCGAGTCGAATGTGATCGCGGCTATCGAGCGCGCCGCCGATCCGAACCAGGACGGCAACACGGCGGATCACGTGGACGTTGCGAACCTCAGCCTCGGCGGAGGCGGCAATCCCGACGATCCCGGTTGCGTGGCCATCGACAATGCCACCGCCGCCGGCATCACCTTCGCCATCGCCGCCGGAAACGCCGCGTTCGTTAACGGGATCATCACGTACCACAACATCGGGAGCCCCGGCACAGCCCGCACCGCGATCACCGTCGGCGCCAGCGATCTGGGCGACAACATCGCCAGCTTCTCGTCCCGCGGCCCGAACATGAGAAACATGGCCATCAAGCCGGACGTAATCGCGCCGGGCGTTTCGATTCTCTCGTCGCTGCCGGGCAACCACTACGGCAATCTGAGCGGGACCTCGATGGCTTCGCCGCACGTGGCCGGAGCCGCGGCGCTCCTGAAAGCGCTGCATCATGACTGGACGCCGGCGCAGATCAAGCTGTCGCTGATGAACAACGCCACGTTCGTGCGCGAAGAGATCATGGCGGACGGAGCGGGACGCATTGATGCATTTGCCGCCGCAACCGGCACCACTAGGATCGACCCGCCGTCGATTAGCCTCGGTTTGGCGCCAATTGAAATGCCCAACTGGACCGCGACGCGCTCGCTGCACGTGACCAACACCGGCACGCAGCCGGTTACCTACAACATCCGATCGGCCTTGACGGCGGGTGAGCAGGTGACGCCGTCGGCGACATCGGTGACCATCCCCGCGGGCGGCGCAACCGACGTCTCCTTCAACTTCGCAATCGACAACACCTTGACGCCGCCCAGCCTCCAGTCGTTGACCGGCGGAGGCCAGATCGTTCTCACCAACGCCGCTGTGCCCACCGACGTCCACAACATTCAGTTCGCGTTCTCGAAAGCGGCGCGCGCGACGGTTACGTTCGACCGCGCCTATCCCGACTCGCGATGGGTGAATGAGGCGCGGACGAACATCGTGACGGCTGCGTTCCTCGACGAGAACACGTCCGAGGTGCTGATGGGCAGCGGAAAGTATGACCTGGTGATCTACACGCCTGAATTCGACTCCACGATCGGCGCGATTACCGGCGCCGATTTCATCGCGCGCGAAGGCGTAACGCTCAACAAGGACACCACGATCGCGCTGGATTCGGCCAGCGTTCCGCACACGGTGACATTCGGCGGCCGCACCGAGACCGGCCAGACGCTCGCCGGCAACGGCTACGCCAGCAGCATGCGCGTCCTGCTCGGGGGTGCAAACGGTGGTCTTACGATTTCCTATCCATGGGCTCCCGTGCATTCGATGCACGCCTCGGACGTGAGCACCGCAAAGTCGTTGCTCGTCTACGAAGCGCTGCTCGATACGACGGCGAACAACTACTACATGATTCAGCACCCAACTCTTGCCGGCGTGAGCGACGACGTGAGCCTGACCACCGGCGGCTCCGCGTTGCGCGGCGGCAGCGTGCAACTGGCCATTCCGGCGGCATCGCGCGGCGACCGGCGCCTGACCGTAACGGCGACTACTCCTTCCTCGGGTGGCGGGGTTTCGGCGACGAATATCGTCGATGAGCCGATCATCAACGGGCGTGTCTTCGTCTCTCCGGATGTCGATCCCAGTTACACGTACGGTATCGGGTTCACCGCGATCACCGACACCGCGACGCAATACACGACGCCATTGCTGCGCGTCATCAATGACAAGCTCGTTGGCCTGACCACCGCCGGCCTCCTGCCATGGACCTACAGCGGCTCGAGCTACCAATTCGGCCTCGGCCCTCGCTTCGCATCATCACAGCTCGCTCCCAGCGGCTCTCTCAGTTTCACCTGGACGACAGACATGATCGGACCGCTCGGCGAGGTGCGCATCGCCGATCGCAGCGGTACGAACACGCTGATCGTCGACCCCAAAGGAGTGCGGCTGTCGAACCCCGGATATGCCCGCGCCCTCGATGTTTCCGCCAAGGGCGCCTACCACCTCGAGGCCACGAACAACGGAAGTCTTTACCCCGGAGTGAACAAGACCACGATCGTCTCGATGGATCTCGATTCGACGCGCACCGACTACATACCGCCGACGCTGACGACGATGATGATGCTGGACGGCACGGGCGCGGTGGCGACGAAGCTCGACCCTCACGGCAGCGGCTCGCTCCTCTTTTCCGCCGCCGATTTCGCGCCAAATGGCAACAACCGCGTCTATCAAAGCGTCCGCACGGGCGCTACCGCTGTCTCGTATCGCTACTCGGGCGAAACTGCCTGGCGTCCGCTGACCGCGACGCAGGTGACGGAAGCGCCGGCGAGCAGCGGAACCGGAATCCTTTTCCGCGTCGACCTCGCCAGCGTCGCAAACGTGGCCGGCGGGCTGGTCGACCTGAAGATCGACCTCGCCGATAACGCCGGCAACACGACGACCGAGACGATGGCGCCGGCGTTTTCGGTCGGTCCCGAGTTGGCGCCGAGGCATCGCGCATCGCGGTAGCGACTCGTCGATTTTCTCAGCGCTCCCCGAGCTGCAACGGCAGATGAACGTACGATGTCTGCGATGCATGAACCCGACCCCGTGAACCTGGCCGTTGCCGGTGCGTCCTCGCCGAAGGATCGCGACGAGCGGACGCGGTTCGATCCCGTCGAGCTTCCGCACGACCGTCCGGTGCGGCCGCACATCGAACATCACGACCGCATCCAGACCTTGAATGTCGATGCGGAGATCCTGGCCTCGGAACTGCGGCGAGCCATCAAAGGTGAAGTCCGGTTCGATGACGGATCGCGCGCGTTGTACGCGACGGACGCCTCGAACTATCGCCAGGTTCCGATCGGCGTCGTCCTTCCGCGCGATGCCGATGATGTGATCGCCACCGTCGCGCTCGCGCGCAAGCACGGCGCGCCGATTCTCGCGCGCGGCGGCGGGACGTCGCTGGCTGGACAGTGCTGCAACGTCGCAGTGGTCATGGACTTTTCGAAGTACATGCACAACATCCGCGAGCTGAACGCCGATGAAAAATTCGCAACCATCGAGCCCGGCATCATCCTCGATGACCTCCGCAACGCCGCAGAGAAGCACACGCTGACCTTTGGTCCCGATCCCGCCACGCACACGCACTGCACGCTGGGCGGGATGATCGGCAACAACTCCTGCGGCGTCCACGCGCTGATGTCGGGCAAGACCGTCGACAACATCGAGGAGCTGGAGATCGTCACGTATGACGGCGTGCGCATGCGCGTCGGGCCGACCAGCGACAGTGAGCTGGAATCGATCATCGCCGGCGGCGGCCGGCGCGGCGAAATCTACGCGGGATTGAAGCGCATCCGCGATCGATACGGCGATCTCATTCGCGCGAAGTACCCGAAGATCCCGCGCCGCGTTTCCGGCTACAACCTCGACGCTCTCCTTCCTGAAAACGGATTCAACGTGGCGCAGGCGCTGGTCGGCAGCGAGAGCACCTGCGTGGTCGTGCTCGAAGCGAAGTGCAAACTGGTCTACTCGCCGCCCTCGCGCACCCTCGTGGTCCTCGGCTACGACGACATCTACGAAGCGGCCGACGACGTTCCGCGCCTGCTCGAGTTCCAGCCGATCGGCCTCGAAGGGATCGACGACCGCCTCATCGCAGACATGAAAGCGAAAGGGCTGAACGTCGACAAGATCGATCTGCTCCCGCCCGGCAAAGGGTGGCTGCTCGTCGAATTCGGCGGCGAGACGAAGGAAGCGTCGGACGGCTACGCGCGGACGATGATCGCGTCGCTATCGTCGGCTCCATTCAAAATCGCGCATCGTCTCTACGACGACAAAAAAGACGAGAAGAACATCTGGGCGATCCGCGAGTCAGGCCTCGGCGCGACGGCGTTCGTGCCCGGCAAGGGCCACACGTGGGAGGGTTGGGAGGATTCGGCCGTCGATCCGAAGCACCTCGGCAAGTACCTTCGCGAGCTGCGCACGCTGCTGAACAAATACAACTACACCGGCGATCTCTACGGCCACTTCGGCCAGGCCTGCGTCCACACACGCAACAACTTCGATCTCGACTCGGCCGCCGGCATCGCGAAGTTTCGCGCCTACCTCGATGAAGCCGCGGACCTTTGCATCAAGTACAACGGTTCGCTTTCCGGCGAACACGGCGACGGTCAGTCACGCGCCGATCTGCTGCCGAAGATGTTCGGTCCGGAACTGATCCAGGCCTTCAACGAATTCAAGTCGTTGTGGGATCCGGAGTGGAAGATGAATCCCGGCAAGGTGGTGATGCCGTATCACCCCACCGAGAACCTCCGCCTCGGCGCGGACTTTGACCAGTGGTCGCCGGATACGCACTTTCATTTTCCTGAAGATAACGGCCGCATCGATCGCGCAGTCGGCCGCTGCGTCGGCGTCGGCAAATGCCGGCGCATGGACGGCGGCACAATGTGCCCGAGCTTCATGGTGACGCGCGAGGAAGAGCACTCCACGCGAGGTCGTGCCCGCCTGCTGTTCGAGATGTTCGAGGGAAAAGTCATTCCGGCGAACTGGAACAACGAAGCAGTCAAGGATTCGCTCGACCTCTGCCTGGCGTGCAAAGGCTGCAAAGGCGATTGCCCCGTCAATGTCGACATGGCCACGTACAAGGCCGAGTTTCTGTCGCACTACTACGCACGCAAGCTGCGCCCTGTGGCGGCGTACTCGATGGGATGGATCTACTGGTGGGCAAGGATTGCCGAGGTGGCGCCGGGTGTGGCGAACGCGGTGATGTCGCTGCCGATTTTCAAGACCCTCGGCGGCGTCGCTCGCGAACGGGCGATGCCTCGCTTTGCGAAAGCGACATTCGTGGAGCAGTTCAAAAAACGGCCTTCGCTTTCGAAGACGAAGAAGGTCGTCCTCTGGCCGGACACGTTCAACAATCACTTCCATCCCGCCACGGCGAACGCCGCAGCCGATGTCCTCGAAGCCGCAGGCTACGAAGTGATCATCCCGCGCAAGCGCCTCTGCTGCGGACGTCCTCTCTACGACTGGGGCTTCCTCGGCATGGCCAAGACTCTGTTGCGCGAAACGATCGACGCGCTGAAGCCGGAGCTCGACGAAGGCATCCCGATCGTCGGCCTCGAGCCGAGTTGCGTCTCCGTCTTTCGCGATGAGCTGCCGAACCTCTTCGCAAACGATGCGGACGCGATCCGCCTGTCGAAGGCCGTGAAGACGCTTCCGGAGTTTCTCCTCGGCGAGAATGTGCCGCTCCCGAAGCTCACCGGCAAAGTCCTCGTCCAATCGCACTGCCATCACAAAGCAATCCTCCACTTCGACGAGGAAGAAAAAGTGCTAAAGAAGCTCGGACTCGACGTCGACCATCCCGACTCCGGCTGTTGCGGCATGGCCGGCGCGTTCGGATTCGAACCCGACAAGTACGAGCTGTCGATGCGCGTCGGCGAGCGCGTCCTGCTTCCCGCCATCCGCGACGCAGAGCGCGACACGATCATCGTCGCCGACGGTTTCAGCTGCCGCGAACAGATCGCGCAAGGAACCGACCGCGAAGCGCTCCACCTCGCGCAGGTTCTGCAGATGGCGATGTCGAACGAAGCACCCGGCCAACTGTCCGAACAGCGCTACCCCGATGACGCCGCGACGCTCGACGTTCCAAAGCTGGCGTGGAAAGCGGCAGGGATCGCTGGCGGCATCGCGCTGTTCGCGGGAGGCATCGCGCTACTACGCCGACGCCGTCGCAAGAAGTCGAAATTTCTTCTGAGTTGATGATCGCGATGTACGTGCGCCTTCACCACGTCCGTCTGAGCGGATGCGCCTCGGTGTTGAAGACGACCTTGTCCATGTTCATCGCGGCGTCCGGCGCGAAGAGGAGGTAGAGGTACTTCAGCGTTTCGGCGAGGAAGTAACTGGGCATCAGGTCACTCTTCTCCATCGTCACCACGCTCTTCAGCGTCGTGTAGCCGGCCTCAGTGCGGCAATGGGCGACGATCGAATCGAAGAAGGTCTGGCCCATCATCAGATAGCGATCGTCGTGGGTGGCGCGATGAAGGTACCAGGCCGACTCGATGATCTCCGGGCGGAGCTGATAACCGGCGTGCTTAATCGTCATGGTGCGGTAGTCGAGCACTTCGGGCTCAATGCCGCGCAACGTCCACATGCGGAAGCAGGACTCTTCCAATCGGCGTCCGCGTTTGACGTCACCACTCATCACAAGTACGGCGGGGAGGAACGCGTGCAGCGCGCCGAATTCGGATGACGTACGTTTGCCGCTGTCCATATCCACTTCGCCATACCAGAGACCGGTGGGCGCCTCGTCGGCGAGGTGCTTGTTCAGCGCGGCAATGCTCGTCTTCCACATCGACTCGCAGTCTTTGTCGCCGAACAGCCGCGAGCATTTCAGCAGGTACTCGTAGTACGAATCGATGCCGCCGCCTACGTGACTGGCTTTGCTGACCCAGGCGCCCGTCTCGACGTCGATCTCTTCGCCTACGAGATCGATCTTCGAACGCCGTTTGTACAACTCGACGATGGCGCGCTTCGCCTTCTCGAAGTAGACCGGCTTGTTCGTCAGCTTGCTGAGCGTTCCGAATTCGAGGATCAGCGTGCCGATCTCCGCGGGGTTGGACCGAGCGCCGGAAGTCTTGCCGGTGCGCAGGTTGACGTACATGTAGGGCATGCCGGTGGGCGTGTTGAACGCGGGCAGAAGGCGCGCGCCGAGGTCGTCGGCGAGGTGGAGGAGGCGTGCGTCGCCGGTCAGTTGATAGCCGGAGAGAAGTCCGCCGAGGAGGCGGATCGTGACCTCGAACACCTTCACGTCGATGTCTTTGTCGAAGGAGAGGCGATCGACGATCAGCGTCTTCGCCTTCTGCGCTTCGTTGTCGAAGCCCATCAGGATCAGCGTGTCGAGCGAATCGACTGGCGTCATCAACAGCGATTGGCCATACCAATCGCGCGGCTGCTTCGTGAGCGGACGAAGCTCATCGTGGCCCCACGCGTATTGCTCGTACGCCTTCCACGAGTGAAGAAATTCGGCGCGAACCTTTGCCGCCATCGCGGCACGATCGACCGGAGGCGCGGCGAACATGGCCGGCGCGGAGAGGAGAAGGACGACTGCGGCGATGCGTAGCCTCATGCGCGCCGAGTATAGCGACCGTCCAAGCGAGCCGTGGAAGCCGCGCCGAAGTCGATTACTCGCGCGTCGCGAAGGAGGCTAGGCCAATCAACGCTGCGGGCCGTGCCCGCCGGTGGCGGAGAGAGAGGGATTCGAACCCTCGGTAGAGCTTTAGGCCCTACGACGGTTTAGCAAACCGTTGGTTTCAGCCACTCACCCATCTCTCCGTGGCGGAACCGTGGTGCCAAATGCACAGCGCAGAATGCGGATCGCAGAGCGCCAATTCCCGAGCGGCCGATGTCGCGTCGACGGCGAGTTATTGCGGAGTTCACTGGCACAGTTCGTGAAGCCGATTAGCTCGCCTCACGCATGTCGTTACGCAGTTCTTGCGGTATCGATTTTCAACGCGAAGGAGACTCTCATGGCGAATACAAGCAAACGCGGTTTTGCATCGATGGATGCGAGCAAACAGCGTGAGATTGCAAGCAAAGGCGGGCGGGCCGCCCATGCAAAAGGCACTGCTCACGAATTCACGTCCGATGAAGCGCGCGTAGCAGGACGGAAAGGCGGCGAGGCAGTAAGCCGCGATCGCGCCCACATGTCGGCCATCGGCCGCGAAGGTGGCCACAGCCGCGGACGCACGCGCCAGCCGGCCGGCGTCACCAACACCAGTTCGATGGACACCGAGCGTCAGAACTACATCGGCCACGGCAGCGACCGCGGCACCTTCGAGGAGACGAATCGCAATCCGTCAACGTCCTCACGACCGGAAAGCGGAAACGATTTCCGCGACAACAACGCGAATCGCGGCTCGTTCTAGCCGCGCGCAGCATTGGTTCACGACCTGGCCTCTGACCGAGATCTCGTTGCATCCGACACAGTTGGCGGAGGCTAGGCCAACCAACGCGCCGGGCCGTGCCCGGTGGCGTCCCCGGCAGGGATCGAACCTGCGACCCACAGCTTAGAAGGCTGTTGCTCTATCCGACTGAGCTACGAGGACAGACGAGCGGAAGGAAAATTGGTCGGGGCGAGAGGATTCGAACCTCCGACCCCCTGCTCCCAAAGCAGGTGCGCTACCAGACTGCGCCACACCCCGACGAGGAACTCCTCACAACTGCTTCGCGGCGAGCGCGATTCCGTCAGACCGCTTTTGCGCGATCGATGCGGCGCGCCGGCAGCGCCGTCTCCCACTGTTTGGCGGACGGGAGATCGAGCATGAACTCGAAGGCGTGGTTGTGGGCACGCAGGCGGAGCACCTTGCCGGCCACCGTGTGTCCGGTCGCCGTCTCGTCGTCGTACTCCACCTCCTCGATGACGGCCAGATCGATCGACGCCTGGAGATCGCGATTCTCGTAATTGATCGTCTCCGCGGTCAGCGCCAGCGCCACCGGGATCTGTTCCATCCCTTCGAGCAGGCATGCCCGGCTGCAGACGCGGGCCGACGCTTTCTGCTTCGCCAGGACCTGATCGACGTGGTCCTTGCTGCGCATTCGGAAGTAAACCCAGACCAGGATCGCCAGAACGATGACACCGATAACCGTGAGGGTTTCAAGCTGAGTCATTCGTTAAACCTCCTGAGGTTGCGCTTTCGTGCGGAAAAAAAGCGTACCCCTTTTTGACCGGTTCGTCACGTGTTTGTCGGCGAAATGATTTAAGCGGGCCGATCCGCAGTCCGGCCAACTTTGGCGTTAACCATCCGTCCAACCGTGCGTACAAGGCAGGAGCAACTCGGAGAAACTGCATGCGGAAGCTATGGAAAACGTTGTTCATTCTGGTTGTGTTGGCGGGCGTCAGCGCCGGGGTTTACGCGTGGACGCGCAACAGCAAGAAGGGTGATGGCGGCTTCAAAGAGGTCGAGGTCACGCAGGGCTCGATCGTCGAGAAGGCCGTCGCTGTCGGACAGATTCAGCCGAGGCAGAAGTTCTCGGTGAAATCGAAGATCTCGGGGATCGTGAAGCGGGCGCTCGTGCAGGTTGGCGACACCGTCAACGCCGGCGATCCGCTGTTCGAGATCGCGCCCGATCCGACGCCGATGGAAGTGACCGAGGTCGATCGGCAGGTCGAATCGGCCGCCGCGTCGTATCGGAAAGCCGAGGGCGACTACCAGCGCTCGTTGCAGCTCGCGAAGTCGGGAGTGCTTCCGAAAACGGATGTCGAGGCGAAGAAAGAATCGTACGACCTCGCGCGCGTGGCGATGACCAAGGCCGAGCAGAATCGTGATCTGACGCGCAAGGGACGCCTCACGGTCTCCGGAACCGAATCGATCATTCGCGCACCGGCCGCGGGAACGATTCTTACCCGCACCGTCAATCCCGGCGATCCGATCGTGCCGCTGACGTCGTATCAGCCGGGCACTGAGATGGCCACGGTCGCCGACATGCGCGATCTGATTTTCAAAGGAACTGTCGACGAGATCGACGTCGGCAAACTCTCCGTCGGCATGACCACGCGAATCAAGGTCGGCGCGCTGCCGACCGACGTCGTCACCGGACGCGTCTCGCGCATCGCGCCGCAGGCACAGCAGAAAGAAGGCGCAACACTGTTCGACGTCGAAGTCGAGCTCCAACCGAGCAAGATCACGCTCCGCGCCGGCTATTCGGCGAATGCGGACGTCATCATCCGCGAGAAGAAGGACGTTCTGGTCATCCCCGAGCGCCTCGTCACGTTTGGCGACGGCGGCAAGAAAGCGACCGTCGAAGTCCCCGGCAGCGATCCGAAGAATCCGAAGAAGCTCGACATCAAGACCGGCATCTCGGATGGACTGAATGTCGAAGTCGTATCGGGACTGACGAAGGGACAGAAGCTGGTCGAACGGCCCCCGAAAGAGATTTCGTAAATGGGACGTCGGGAGTAGGGGGTCGGGAGTCGGACAAAAAATCGCTCCATTCCGACACCCGACACCCGACACCCGACACCCGAACAACAAACATGAAAGACGTCCTCAAACAACTGGCCCGCGATCTCAAAGCGGAGAAGCTGCGCACGTTCCTCACAATCTTCGGAATCGTCTGGGGAACGGTCGCGATCAGTCTCATGCTCGCTTTCGGCACCGGGCTGCACAAGCAGCTGATCAAATCGACGGCCGGACTCGGCGATCGCATCGTCATCGCGTGGCCGGGACTCACGTCGATCCCGTACGAAGGTCTCGGCAAAGGCCGGCGCATCCGCATTCGTGAAGACGATCTCACTGCGATTCGCGGCAATGTGCCCGGTTTGAAAGCCGTCTCCGGCGAGTACTCGAACAACATGAAAGTCGTCTATGGAACGAAGACGCTTTCCGTCGATACGTCCGGTGTCGTTCCCGAATTCGGAACGATGCGCAACATGATCCCGCAGATGGGCGGCCGCTTCATCGACGCGGTCGACTACAACGAGCAGCGGCGCACCGTCTTCCTCGGCAACCAGCTGGCCAAAGACCTGTTCGGGACGACACCCGCGGTCGGGAAGATGATCAACGTCAACCAGTCGCCGTTTCTCGTCGTCGGGGTGCTGCAGGAAAAGGATCAGGACTCGAACTACAGCGGTCCCGACGATCAGAAGATGTTCATCCCGTCGACGACGTTCCGCGCGCTGACCGACAAGAAGTACGTCGACAATTTCGTTTTCCAGGCAGCGAATTCAGACGACACGAAGCAGGTCATCAAGCGCGTCAGTGCGGCGCTCGGAAAGAGGCTGCGATTCAACGCTGACGACAAAGAAGCGCTCGGGATGTGGGACACCACCGAGCAGTTCAAATTCTTCGACGTTTTCATGCTCGCCTTCAACGCTTTCCTCGGCATCATCGGCGTGCTCACTCTCGTCGTCGGCGGCATCGGCGTTTCGAACATCATGAACGTCGTTGTCGAAGAGCGGACGCGCGAGATCGGCATCAAGATGGCCCTCGGCGCGAAGCAGCGCTACATCCTTGGGCAGTTCCTGATCGAGACGATGCTGGTGACGTTCCTCGGCGGTGCGATCGGCTTTGCCATCGCACTTTCCGTCTGCGCGGTCTTTCCGAAACTCGGACTCAGCCAGTACGTCGGCGATCCCGTCGTCTCGCCGCTCGTGGCAATCCTGACGTCGCTTGCGCTCGGAATCGTCGGCCTCATCGCCGGCTACTTCCCCGCGCGCGACGCGGCCAGGCTCGATCCCGTCGTTGCGATGAAACTATGAAGAACGACCTGCACGTCATCCTCAATCTCTTCGCCACCTCGTCGCGGCTGCAGAAGAAGCGTGCGTATCTGACGATCGCGTCGATCGCGTGGGGCACGGTAGCCATCCTGCTGCTGCTTGCATTCGGTGAAGGACTGAAGCTGCAGCTCGACAAAAACCGCCGCTCGACGGGCGAAAACCTCGCGGTGATGTGGCCGAGCGAGACCACGAAAGCGTGGAAAGGGATGCCGCCCGGCCGCGCGATCCGCCTTCGCATCGAAGACGTCGATTTCATCCGCGAGCGCATGCCCGAATTGAAAGCCGTTCACGGCGAGCTGACCTCGGGCCGCAACGCGCTCACCTACGGACGCAAGACCGTCAACGGCCGCATCCTCGGCGTGAACTACATCTTCGGCGAAGACCGCAAGCACTACGCGCAACCAGGCGGCCGCTTCCTGAGCGTGGAAGACGAGGTGCAGCGCAGGCGCGTCATCTTCCTCGGCAATGACATGGCCAAAGACATTTTCGGCGACGAGCAGCCGGTGGGAAAAACGCTTCTCGTCAACAACGCCCCGTACACCGTCATCGGCGTGATGCAGAAGAAAACGCAGATGGGTGTCTACGGCGGTCCGGACGGCAACCACGCTGTCATTCCGATCACCACATTCAAAGCGCAATACGGGCGCGACCGGCTCAGCGTGATGGTGATCGAGACGCAGAACCCCGAGGAGATGAAAGGCGCGTTGAGAAAAGTCAACGAGCTCCTCGGCGGCAAGTATCGTTACGACCCGAGCGACGATCGCGCGCTGGCGACGTGGGACATGGTCAAAAGCTCGAAGACCACCGGCAACATCACCATCGGCATCCAGCTTTTCCTCGGCATCGTCGGCGCGTTGACGCTGCTGATCGGCGGCGTCGGCGTCGCGAACATCATGTACGCCGTGGTGAAGGAGCGCACGCGCGAAATCGGCGTGAAGATGGCCCTCGGCGCGAAGCAGCGCTGGATCATCGCGCCGTTCGTCCTCGAAGCGCTCGTCTACACCTTCATCGGCGGCGCGCTCGGCATCATCATCGCCACGCTGCTCGTGTCGCTGACGAGCTTCGTTCCCATCGAAAACAATCGGGTGATGTCGTTCCTCGGGCGCCCCACGTTGTCGCCGCAGATCGGCGTGGCGACGTCGCTGATCCTCGGCATGATCGGCCTGGCCGCCGGCTACTTCCCCGCGCGCCGCGCCGCCAGCGTCGATCCGGCATCGACGCTCAGGTATGAATAGGAGATCCGCATGACCACGAAGAACGAACTGATCATCCGGATGGACGAAATCCGAAAGGTCTACGACACCGGCAAGGTGAAAGTCGAAGCGCTGAAAGGCATCAACCTCGAAATTGAAAAAGGGGAAATGGTGGCGATCGTCGGCCCCTCCGGCTCGGGCAAATCGACGCTGATGAACCTCGTCGGCTGCCTCGATACGCCAACCTCCGGGATCTACGAAATCGGCGGCCAGGCCGTCTCCGGCGTCACCCGCGATGAGCTGGCGGAGATCCGCAATCGCCGCGTCGGATTCGTCTTCCAGGCGTTCAACCTTCTGCCGCACATTACCGCGCTCGAAAACGTCGAATTGCCGATGCTGTTCGGCGGCGTCAAACCGCACGAACGCCGCGAACGCGCCTCGGAACTTCTCGAGCGCGTCGGACTAGGCGATCGCCTCGATCACAAACCGACGGAGCTTTCCGGCGGCCAGATGCAGCGCGTGGCCATCGCACGCGCCCTGGCGATGGAGCCGGACATTGTCCTCGCCGACGAACCTACCGGCAACCTCGACTCCTCCGCCGGCGGTGACATCATGTCCATCTTCACGAACCTTTGGCAGCAAGGCCGCACGCTGGTGATCATCACCCACGACCCGGCGTTGGCCCGCCGCGCGAGCAGGGTGGTCGAGATTCACGACGGACGAATTACGTCCGACCAAGCCACGAACGCAGCGGCGTAAGTTCTGGATTCGCAATAATGACCTCATGCGCAGCGCCCTTCCCCTTCTGCTGATCGTTGCCACGTCCGCGTTCGGCCAGGTGAACCGCGATCCGAAGACGCTGATCGATACGGAGCGGGCCAACGACACGCTGACGGCCCGGCGCGCGTTCGATGCGTCGGCTCGCGCGATGCTCACTCCGAAGTATCGCGAGGTCATCGAGCACTACGCACCGTCGTCGACCGATCTGAAATCCGCGTGGGGCGAGTTTGTCGCGGCAGACGGAATGCCGTTCATGGCGCTGCAGATCGCACCTTCCGACGCGGCATCAGTGAAGAGCGGCGAACGCATCACATTCTTCGGGCTGGTGACGGACGAGAACGGGAAGACGATCGCGACGTTCAACGAGCCGCAGACCGTGCTTTCGTCGAATGGCGATCTCTTCATCGAGCGCACGCTCACACTGCCGCTGCGAAAGAGCCGCGCAACATTCGGCCTGGCGCGGCGCAACGACGTCATCGGCCTCACGCGCGTTGACTTTGATCCCGAGCCGTTGACGGCGACCAGCAGCGGTATCTCGCGCGTCATCGTCTCCTCGGATGTTCACATCCTGCCGTCCGCGCAAGCACCGCTCGACCCGTTCGCGTTCGGCGGCACGAAGGTGGTGCCGAAGCCGGGCGCGTCGTTCAAACGAAGCGACGAAGTGTGGCTCTTCACCGAGCTTCGCAATCCCGCCGTCGGTGCGGACGGAGCGCCGCATGTCACGACGAAAGTTGAAATCGAAGGCAGCGCGAAATCGATTCCGGGGACGCCGGTTGCCGCCGAGGCGACGCGGTTGAAGGGCGTGCCGGGACATTACGGGATCGGGAGCACGATCGATGTGACGCCGTTGCCGCCCGGCGACTACAACGTACGGCTGACGGTTACCGACACGATCGCGAAGCAAACTTACAAACGCGAGACGTTGATTCACATAAGAAAGGGTGAAGAGTGAAGGGTGAAGAGTGAAAAACAGGAGTACCGAAGCCGTTTCACTCTTCACCCTTCACCCTTCACTCTTTCTAAAACACCATCTCTTCATCGCTCAACCCGAAGTAGTGTCCCAGCTCGTGGATCACGGTTTCACGGATCTGGCGATGCGCTTCATCGCGGCTGCGGCTGACGCGCAGGATCGGGCCGCGGAAGATCGCGATCTGGTCGGGCATGCGGAAGGAGTCGTAACTGCGCCGCGTCATCGGCGTGCCGCGGTAAAGGCCGAGGAGCTCGCCCGGTCCGTGGTCATGGTCGTGAGCGTCGTCATGCAGTACGTCGAGATCCGAGGCGCTTGGCTCTTCTTCTACGACGACCACCACGTTATCGAGCAGCGACGCGAATCGCTCGGGCAGCGAGTCGAGCGCCTCTTCGACGAGGCGCTCGAACTCGGCGGGATTGACTGCCACTACCAGCCCGCAATGATGTTGAAGCCGGTCACCCAACCCTGGGTCGGGCGCTGGAACGGCTTCGCGGCGTAGAACTCGAGCGGGATATACGCGAGCAGGAGGCGAACACCCGCGCCGGCGCTGACGACCGGCACGCGGTCCGTCGAGTTGTTGCGAGAGAACCGGACATCAAGATGCTGATTGCTGCTCCATGCCCCGCCGGCATCGACGAAGCCGAACAGCTCCGTCGGAACGAATCCGCTGATGAGGCCGAATTGCTTCGTGCCGACGACAGGCACGCGCACTTCAAAATTCGCGACGCCGATCTTCGAGCCGATCAGGCGGTCGAATACCGGGCAACTACTCGAGGTTCCCGTGCGCACGCACTCCTCCGGACCGATCGAGTTGATGTCGTAGCCGTGGATCAGCGAGTCCTGTCCGATGTACAGCGGCGAAATCCTTCCGCTCTCCGCGTCGGTGCCGAAACGGCCGTAATAGATGCCGCGCACCGCCACTGTGACGGGATTGAAGAAGAAGTACTTCCGATAGTCGGCCAATGCGGTCTCGAACTTCAGATCGCCTGAAAACGCCGACAGCTCGTAGCGGTAACGCGTCCCGCGTACCGGTGAAAGGAATCCAAAGACGGAACTGTCGCCGACAAACGCCGTGGCCGCGTGGCCGAGGCTCAGCGAGAAGTCGAACGGCGAGCGCACCGTTTCGTCGGCGACGAGCGTGTTGCCGACGAAGTAGGCCGTTTCCGTTTCTTCCTTCAGCGACTGGTGCTGGAAACCGCCGGTGAACTCGATGCGGCGGGTCTGGCTGAACGGATACTGGACGACGCCGGAAACGTCGTCGAAGCGCTGGATTTGGCGGGTCTGCTGTATCGCGTCTGCGATTACCCGCTGGCCATTAATCGTGATCGCCGCCTGACCGGAAGTCGTGAAGGCACTGACGTACGGAAGGTGCGTCGTATCGACGCCCCAGTTCAGGCGGTGCCGCTGATTGAGATAGAAAACCTCGCCCGCGAGCTGATCGCCGATCGTCCCGACGCCCGAGCTGCCGCCGCCCTGGAACGTAACGCCGATGTTGTGATAGCCGAGGATGTCGCTGTAATAGGCGCTGATACTGCCGCCGACGCCAGTGCCGAACGAGCTGACACCGACGCCGATGGTCGGAGGCCCGAGGTAGGCGATGTGCATGTTCGGGCGATACGACGCCTCCGTGAACGTGGTACTGGCGGGCAGCAGTCCTTCTTCCGGTTTCTGCAGATACGCGGTGATCGTCGAGCCGGTGCCGCGCAGCGGCGGAAGCTGACCGGCGCGCGCGCTCGACGGCGCCGTATTCGTCGTCGCGACCGCAAGCGACGGCGGGTTCGCCGGAAGCTTGTAGATGTTGTAGTTGTCGTTCTCGTAAAGCGAGAAGGCGATGTCGCCCGTGCGCGTCGCCACGGAAAGGGCCGGCGCCAGCTCAGTAATGCCGGACACGCCGGTCTGCACGCGCGTGATGCGGCTGACGCGTCCGTCCGGCGAGTAACGATAGATGTCGGCCATCCCCTCCGGATTGGCGATGAAGTAGATGCTGCCGTCCGGTCCGTACGCCGGATTGATGTTCTTGGCGTTGGCGAACAACGGCAGGTTCTTGATCGCGCCGCTGGCGATGTCGATCGTGGAAATGCGCGTCCCTTCGAAGTACAGGTTCTCGAGATTGGCTTCCGGACCTGACCCGCGGTCGGAAACGAACGCGATGGTCTTGCCGTCCGGCGAGAAGGCCGGCTGCATGTCCGCGAACTTGTCGTTTGTCAGGCGGTGTACTTCCTGCGATTCTGTATCGAAGAGGAAAAGGTCCGAGACGCCTGTGGCCTGGCCGGCGAGGACGATGGTGCGGTTGTCCGGCGACCACGCCACGTTCGTGATGGCGTCGATGCCCGGCACGCGGACGCTCTTGAAGTTGCGCGAGTCGACGTCGACGATGCCCAGATAGTTGTCGCCCTTTTCGAATGTGACGAAGGCGAGGCGCTTCGAATCCGCGGACCAGCTCCCCGCCGAATCGATGAAACGCAAGGCTTCATAGTGTCCGTTGCGGTCGGTCGATGCGAGTTTGCGGATGACCTGTCCCGTCTGCGCGTCAGCGAGGAAGAGGTCGATGTCGAAGATGGCGCGCGTGGAGAGGAAGGCGATGTATTTGCCGTCGGGGCTGTATGCCGGTCCGACGTTGAGATTGCCACGTACTCCCTGTTTGCTGCCGATCAGCGGTGTACCGGGTTGCGAAGGACGGTCGGCCACGATCGGGCCGTACATCTCGTGCGCCGATTCCTGCCAGTCGGCGAATAGTTGTTTCGACGGTACGCCAAGCGCGCGGTCGAACGCGGCCTCGGGGCTGGTCAACCCGGCCGCGAGGAAGTAGCGCACCACCGCGTCATCGCCGAAGCGTCCACCGATGTATGCAAGCAGTGCCTGGCCGTAGCGGTACGGGAAGTAGTACGGATCGCGCTCGAGTTGCCGCAGCGTCGGCAGCCGGTTGTGTACCTCGGCATCGCGAATCCACATCGCGGTCAGCGGATCGACGCGGCCTTTCGAGAAGTACTCGGCCATTCCTTCCACGATCCACAGCGGCATCATCTCCAGATTGAAACGGCGCCGGCTGCTGGTGATGCCCGCGGCGATGTCGAATTGAAAGACGTGCACCATTTCGTGGCCGATGACGTGATCGTTCTCGGCGTAGTCGCCGGTCAGCGGCAGGACCACGCGATTCATGAACGGATCGGTGAATCCGCCCGTCCCCTCGCCGATCATCTCCGGCGTGGTGGTGGTCTGCTGGAAGTCGGCGGAGTTCGCGTAGAGGACGATCGGCTTGCGCGTGAACGTGTGATTGAACGTACGCGAGAGGCGCGTGTACCAGCGCTCCGCCTGGCGCCCGACGTCGTTCACCACGTCCGCTTCACGGTCGTAGTAATAAATGTCGAAGTGCTCGGTCTTGAGGACCTTGAAGTCGAAGTGCTCCCACTGCACTTTGTTGCGCCCGAAGTACTGCGCGTTGAGCGATGTGGAGGCGAAAACAAGAAAGAGGAAAGCGACTGCGAGTCTGCGCATCGTAAGGACCTCTCCGTTGAAAACTTTCGATTCAGCAGCGCCGGGCTGCAAAACCGCTGCCCCGGCCGGAGCGCAATGCTACTCCTCGGACCGGGGCCGGCTGTTGCGAAGAGGTGAACGGGCGCGATTTATCCGGAACTTATTTGTGCAGCATCTTGAATGCGTGCATCCACGTGCCGGAGATGACGCCGTGGACGACCCAGGCCATGCACATCGGTTCGAGGTACCGCGACGCCTCGATGCCGCCGAGGTCGATGACGCCCCATCCGAACGCTTCACAAACTTGCGAGACCAGTTTTTTCGCGTCCGCGTCGTTGCCGCCGATGAACATATCCGGCGGTCCGCCCGGCAGTTCGGGCTTGAAGAACAGCGGATTCCCGACGGTGTTGAAGGCCTTGACCACGCGCGCGTTCGGAATCGAGCGCTGAATCTGCTCGCCGAGGGAGTCGGTCAGACCGATCACGAGGCGAGGCATGCCGCCGCTTTGATCGAGCGGGTTCGTCGCGTCGATGACGACTTTGTGATCGAAGTTCGATTTGCCGGCCATCGTGAGCGCTTCTTCCGTGGCCAAGCCGTGCGTGGCGAGCACGAGCAGATCGCCCGATCGCGCTGCCTCTTCGAACGTGCCGCTGGTGACGCGATCTCCTTCGCCGCCGACGAAGTCGCTCAACTTCTCCGGCGACCTTGAGCCGATCACAACCTCATGTCCCAGCGCACCAAACGCCCGCGCGAATGACTTGCCGACGTCGCCCGATCCGAGGATTCCAACCTTCACGTTTTTCATGCGGGGAGTTTAGCGTGAAGTCTAAAGGGGAACCGGTTTCACGCGGAGGCGCGGAGACGCGGAGAAAGACCGAGAGAAGCTTTTCTCCGCGTCTCCGCGGCTCCGCGTGAAAAGCTTCTAACTCAGTCCAGCAACTGGATGCCGCCCGTCACCGGCTTCGACGCGGCGGCCGATGGCGATCCCGATTCGATCATGTGGGATAGAAAGAGGTCCGTGTCCGGCTTCTCGTCGGGGGTGAAGCCGATGACGAGGTAGCGCTGCGGTTGGGGGAGGTATTTGTACGCGTGGCCCCACGGATCGTGGAGCAGTGACGGCGAGATGTAGACCGGCGTCAGCTCCTGCAGACGCGCCGGAAGATGGCCGTTGACGAGGTTGTAGGCCTCGACCGCTTCGCCGATCTGGCCGATGCGTTGGATGGAAATCGCTTTGCGTGTTTCCTCGACGGACGACGAACGCTGCGCCGGCCCGAGTGGATTCAACGAATTGAGCGGATTGCGGAACGACGTCGCCAGCGACAGGATTGCCAGCATCGCCAGCACGGCCACGAGCGGCAGCGGCACGGGCGTTTCCGCCACATCCGTCTCATCGAGCGGCGTCACCTGTGCGGCCAGCACCTCGGCGGCGGCGCTGCCGCGCACTTCTTCGATCAGGTCGCGCGTGAGCAGCTCGTACAGCGCCTTGGCGGTGTCGAACTCGGAGAACTTCGACATCTCCATCACGTCGCGCACGGTCATCGTGCCGTCGACCATGTCGTAGATGACCTTCTCTTCGCGCGAGATGCGGATCTTGTCGCTGATGATCGGCCGGCGCCGCCGCGCCGAATCGGACGCGTCGAAATCGATCTCGTCCGCTTCTTCCGCGCCCACGACCACGATCTCCTGGTCGGTCAGCTTCTTGCGGAAGACCATGTCGTACGAGCGGATGCGCTTCTCGATGATCGGCCACTCGTCGATCATCCGCGCGCCTTCCATCAGGATCGACTCGGCGCTGACCGGCACGACGTAGTCGCGGTCGTACTCGATGGTCGTCTCCTGCGAGAAGTGGTAGTCGCCATCCTTCCAGCGGAAGAGACGGAAGATGATCTGCAGGATCTGGAGCTGGAGGGCCTGCTTCAGCGCGTCGACCGAAATGATCCCGTAATGCACGAGGATGAAGCCGAGGCGCTGCAGTGTCTCCTTCTGGATCTCGAGAGCGCGATTGAGTTGGTCCTGCGTCAATAGCTCGCTGCGGATGAGGACATGGCCGAGGCGATTTTCGAGGCGGTGGCTGAGCGAGTCAGCGCCGACGACTTTTCCATCGAGAAACGTGACGGTGACGGTGTCGTCTTTCGCACGCAACGTCAGCACGCCGGTCTTCCGCTGCAGCCCGATGAGCTGGAAGATGTCCGCGAGGCTGAAGTCTTTGAGCGTGCCTTCGAGTGCCATGACTTAGACCGAAACGCGCCGCCGGTAAATCGGCAGCGTGATGAAAATCCAGAGGATGACCGCGATCGCAATCGCCACGATGCGGACAAACATTCTCGCCGCATCGCCCGGCGCGAGCACCGGCGCCAGACGGCCGGAGAGCAACGCCAGCGACACGAAGAACGCCAGGAGGAACGCCGCGATCGCTCCGGCGGCGGTGCGCCCTTCGATGAACTGGGCACTGCCCGGCAGGACGGTGGCCAGCAAGCGATTGCGCGTCAGAATCCCGCTCTGGTGTTCGCTGACCTCTTCGAGCTTGGCGCGCTTCGTCGCCATCGAAACGCCGTCGCGCTTCAGATAAATGTGGATGCACTGCGTGCAGAACGTGGCACTTTCCGAAGCCGACTTGCAGCGCGGACAGTACGTCCGTCCGCACTTGATGCAGGAGCCGGCGTATCCGGTCTTGCTGCGAATTTTGTTTACGAACGGCGCGAGGAGGATGGTCAGAATCGCGCCGAGCGTCAGCGGATTGCGCACGCTCTCGATCGGATCGAACCACGCATAGTTTCCGAAGAGCGACCGCGCCACTCCTCGGCGTGCAATGTTCGACGACACGCTCCATGCCTGCGAAATCGGCGGATCGTAGAAGACGATTTTCTGCGCAGGCGGAGCGGAGGTGAGGCGTTCGATGCGCGACCGGTCGAGACTGTTGGCCCGATCGAGCTTCTGCGCCTGCTCGTCGAACTTGGACAACGCGCCGAGCGTGATCGAGTCGTCATAAAACGCGATGGCCAGTTTCGGATCGAGCTCCTCGGCTTTGTTGTACTCGGTCACCGCGGTCGCGAAATCGTTGTTCGAAAAATGCAGGTTGCCGAGGTTTACGTGCGCCCCGGCGGAGTCGTGCAATTCCGCCGAGCGGCGGTAGTGCTGCGTGGCCTGCTGCTCGTTCCCATCCTGCACGTAGAGGTTGCCGATCAGAAGGTGCAGCGTGGCGTCGTCGGGAACGATGCTGATCAGCTCCTGCATGCGGCGAAGCGCGTCCGGCTGGTAGCTGCGTTCGCTGCTTGCGATCGCCGACATGACCACCGGGCTGTCGACGCCGGCAATCCAATGCGACGTGAGATCGAGCAGCACCGGCGCCGCAGCGATGAGCGTGGAAAACGACAGGATCAGAATCCGCTCGCCGCGGTTGGCGTAGCCGAAGAAGATGATGAACCAGTAGAAGACCAGCCAGACGGGACCGAGCCAGAGAAAAATCGGCAGGAAGAGGAGCGCGAAGGCGAGCACCGATACCGAGCCGCCGTGCATCCGCTCGCCGAGGATTTCGCGGAAGTCATGGGTCATGGCGTGGCCGTAGCGGATGAAGAGAGCGATCGCAAAGATGCCCGCCGTCAGCGCGATGGCCATCAGGAGCGTGATCAGGAAATCAGACCGGCTCAGAAGCCGCGAGCGATAGTTGCGAAGGATGTTTCCGAAGCCGCGAAAAATCTCGGACGCCGCGCCCGTCCAGTTTGACGAATCGACTGCATCGTCCGCGCGCATGAAGGCGACAGCGGGCGAAATTGGATCGAGCGCGTCGGCAGCTTTCGCGCCCCATTCGACCGCGGACTTGTTTCCCTGTTTCGCCGCCTGACGTGACAGCGCGCTGGCCGACATTGCATAGACCGGAAACGTTTGAATGCCGGATGATTTGCCGACCTCCGTGAGTTGCGCCGTCTTCTTCACGGCCGCTGCGACGTTGCCCGAATCGGCCGCGGAAGTCGCCTGAGGCCAGATGTCCCGCGGCGCGAGATCCTCCGCGCGTGCCGTCAGAGAGCCGAGGCACACGGACAGGGCGAGCAGCAGGAAAGGGCGGAGTTTCATGTGAGGCTTTTCGTTCGCTGAACGAATGCGAGCTTCAATTCTCCGAGGTGCGTCGAGAGGAAATCATCTTCGTCCGGCGTCAGATTACCGGCGGTCTTGTCCTTGAGCATGGTGACCATTTCAATCATCTGCCGCGCCGCGGCCACGTCGATCTTCGGCTTCTGGCCATACGGATCGCGCAACATTCCGAGCGACATATACGCCTGGGCGATGAGCGGCTCGACGAAATCGGCGAACGGCGTCCCGGGATTCTGCGCTTTGTCGGCGATCGATTTGGTGCGCCGTTCTCCGCTCGCAGGCGGCTCCGGATTCGGCGTCTGCCGCCGCTCGGCCGCTGCCTCTTTTGGCGGGGCCGGCGAAGATGCCGGCTTCGCAGCAAATGGATCTCCCGGCTTGATTTCCTGCTTGAATTCCTCGCGAATCTCCCCCTCGGCTGTGAAGATGCGCCTGTCGGTTACTTTGATCTCGGATTTCGGTTTGTCGGTCATTGTCGTCAGTAGTTTAGGGAGGTCCGGGGATCGGAAACGATATAGCAAGTGCACGCTTCCCGCTACCGCCGCTACAATCCGCGCCCTCGCCGATGCGCATCTTCCAGATCCTCGAGTTCAACCAGTTCAACACCGGCTCGGTGCACCAGATGTTTCAGGCCGCGGCCGGTCTGCGCGAGCGCGGACATGACGTGACGATCGTCAGCCGGCCCGACGCCGTGCTGGCGTCGAAGGCAGCCGAAGCGGATGTGAAGTTCGTCGGGCTGCCGATGAGCCATCAGTTCGACGTCGTCAGCGCGTGGAAGCTCGGCAAGCTGTTTCGCGAAGTCAAGCCGGACGCGGTTCACGTACACAAAGGCGTCGCGCACTCGCTCGCGCTCGCGGCGACGTTCCTGCAGCCGGTGCGCGCGTTCGTTGTCAATCGCGGCGTTTCGTTTCCGCTCGACGTCTGGAATCGGATCAAGTACCGCACCCGGCGCGTCAGCCGCGTGGTCACGGTGTGCGAACAGATCAAGGATGTGATCGTCGCCAGCGGCGGTCTTTCTCGCGAGAAAGTGGTCGTCGTCTACGCGGGGACGGACGTCTCGCTCTTCGATCCCGACAAATGGGATGCGCGCGCGTTCCGCCGCGAGAAAGGGATCGCAGGCGACCGTTTTCTCATCGCGCAGGTCGGCGTGCGGGAGTGGAAAGGGTGGAAGGAGTTGATCGATGCCGTTGCGTCGATTCTTCCAACGCATCCGCACGTGCATCTCGCGCTGATCGGTTGCCGCGATGCCGGCGAGCAGGCGTCAGTCAACGGCTATGCCCGCGAGCGCGGCGTGGCGTCGAACGTCACCGCGATCGAGTATCGCGACGACATGCCGAACGTTTTCGCGTCGTGCGATCTGGTCGTCGACGCCTCGTGGGCGGGCACCGGGATCACCGGCACGATCCGCGAGGCGATGGCGATGCGCAAGCCGGTCATCGCAACGGACTGCGGCGGAAATCGCGAGCTCGTCTCATCGCCCGAAGTCGGCTGGTTGATTCCGGCGAAAGAAGTGGCGCCGCTGGCGCGCGCGATCGCCGAGGTGATCGACGATGAGCCGCGTCGACTGGGCGTGGCCGCGAATGCGCGGGAGCGCGTCGTGCGCGGGTTTTCCAAGGACCTGCGGATTACGCGGCTGGAAAACCTTTACACCACAGAGACACAGAGGTCGCAGAGAAATCCCTCTGTGTTCTCTGTGTCTCTGTGGTGAAACGCCTCTAAAACCCGCCCGACATGTATTTCCACTGCACGATCTTCTCGTTGATCTCGCGGAGCCGGCGGCTGATCATCCGGCAGAGAAGATTCAGGAACTGCAGCGACGCGTGCGGGTCCATCGAGAGGATCTCGTTCAGCGTGGCGCGGTCGATCGAGAGCACTGTCGCATCGCCGTCGTGGGCTTTCGCGTCCGCGGAGCGCGCCTTGTCGTCGATCAACGCCATCTCGCCGAAGAAATCGCCGCGGTCGAGCACCGCCAGCGCTTCCTCGCCGACGCCGGGGATGAATTTCGAGATGCGCACGCGGCCGTCGAGGACGATGTAGAGCTTCTCGCCCTTCTCCCCTTCGCGAAAAACCATCGACCCTTCGCTGAAGCGCTCCTCGCTGGAAAAGGTCGCCAGCAGCTTCATTTCACCGGCGGAGAGCCCGCGCTCCTTGAAGAGATCGACCTTGTCTTCCGACTTGACGGTGACCTGCTGCATCTCCCGCGTCCCTTCGACGCGTTTGCGGCCCTGGCCTTTCTTGGCGTCCTCCTGGAAAAACAACTTGAGCTGCTCGTTCGCGTCGCGCACTTTCTCGGTGAGCGAGCGCCAGAAGGCCCAGTGCAGGCCGACGGCGAGCTGCTTGTCCTCGTCCATGAGCTGATCGAGCGCGCTGAAGGAGAAGGTGAAGCAACTCGACGGCACGACGGCCACCGCGTCGCTGGAGCGATGCGTGCGGTCGATGAAATTCATCTCGCCGAAGATCGTCCCTTCCGTGAGCGAGCCGAGAATCTGCGGACCGAACGGCGTGTCCTTCCGGATATCGACGCGGCCGTTCTTGACGATGTAGAAATCCATGGAGCGGTCGTCTTCGCGAAATACGCGGCCGCCCTCTTCGAGCGTTTCGACGCGCGCGAACTTGGAGAGACGAATGAGTTGCTCGTCTTTGATGTGCTGAAAGACGGCCAGCGCGCGCAGGCCGGCGGCCATGGCAATGAGGTTGTCGCGCGTCTCGGCGTCGCGCGTGATCTTCTGGATGATCTCGCGCAGCCCTTTCTTCGACTCGACCTTGAAGAGATTGTCCTTGCGCAGTTCGAGGCGTTCGGTGCAGAGCTGGAGCTGTTCGACGCGTTGTTTGATGCGCGCGTTCAGCTCCTTCGTCTCGATGTTCTCCATCCGTTTGAGCGTGTTGATCATGCGCCGCACCGGCTCGGTGCTCTCGCCCTTCTGATCGGTGGAGAGGAGAAACGCGTCGACGAAATCCTCCATGGCGCGCTCGAAATTGCGCAGCTCGAATTCGACGCGCCCGGAGATCTCGGCCAGTCCGCGATCAAACGGATTGAGCTTTCGCGCTTTGACGATCTCCTCGTGCGCGGCGTCCCACTCGCCCTGCGAGTAGTGGAGGCGCCCGAGGATTTCGTAAGGGCGGTAGTTGTTCGGCGTCTTCAGCTTGGCGATTTCGAGCAGCTCGATCGCTTTTGCGGTCTGGTCCTTGGCCATGTAGTACTGCGCGAGACCGACGTACTGCGAGGCATCGACTTCGTCGCGCGCCCGCTGCGCATCGACATCCTGCCTTACCGTCTCATACCTCGACGCCTCGGCCTGCGATTTGAGATCGCGGGCGCGCGCCAGGTTAATGCGAACTGCGACGGATCCCGGCTTCAGCTTCTCCGCCATCTCGTATAGATGGATGGCTTCGTCGTACATCCCCTGATCGACGTAGCGCCGCGCTAACGCGACGAGATCGTCGGCATCGATAGGAATGCTCCCTTCCGCGGCAACGGTGCGGAAGCGCGTTCGTGCTGGAGTCTCAGCCATTTTGCGGTCGCATATTATGGACTTTGGAATGTCGAATGTTGAATGTTCAATGTTGAATGTTGAATGGAAGCGCTGGCTGACGATCGGCCTGCTCCTTCATTCAACATTCAACATTCAACATTCAACATTCGCCGCGGAGCAGGCGCAGTTCCAGCCCGCGCTTCCCGGCTATGACTATACGTTCCCGCGCGATCACGGCACACACGACGATTACAAGACCGAGTGGTGGTACTACACCGGCCATCTCGATACGGACGGCGGCAAACGCTACGGATTCGAGCTGACGTTCTTTCGCGTCGGCGTCGTCCCGCCGGGAACTGAACCGAAGACGCGATGGGATCTTCGCAATCTCTCGCTGGCGCACTTTGCGATCACTGACGTGGCCGCGAACGAGTTCCGTTACTACGAGAAGCTCAATCGCTCGTCGCCCTTCACCGCCGGCGCCGCCGCGGGGACGCTTGATGTGTTCAACGAAGGATGGCGCGCCGTCACGCTCGCGGATGGCTCCTGGCGAATCATCGGCTACGGCGGCAAAGACGCTATCGATCTGGTGATGACGTCGCGCAAAGCGCCGGCCATTCACGGCCAGAACGGTGTCAGCGTGAAAGCGGAAGGTCCCGGCTACGCGTCGCACTACTACTCGATGTCGCGGCTCGAAGTGCGCGGACGCGTGAACGGCGCGAACTGCCGCGGAACGGCCTGGATGGATCACGAGTTCGGCAGCTCCGGCCTGCGCGAAAGTCAGCAGGGTTGGGATTGGTTCTCCGTCCAACTCGACAACGACGCGGAGCTGATGCTTTACCAGATCCGGCGCAAAGATGGCACGGCTGACGCGGTCTCCTCCGGCTCGCTCATCAGCAGCGAAGGGAACGTCATCCACCTCCGCCGCGAACAGATCTCGATCACGCCGACAGGTTCATGGCATTCGAAGAAATCGGGCGGAACGTATCCGATGGGCTGGCGCATCGCCGTCCCATCGTTCGGCATCGCGCTGACCTTGCAGCCGGTAATGAAGGAGCAGGAGCTGGTCACGAGCAGTTCGACGCACGTCACGTATTGGGAAGGCGCCGTCGACGCGGCCGGCTCGTTCGGGAACGTCGCCGTCAACGGCCGCGGATATGTGGAGATGACCGGCTACGAAAAGGCGTTTCGGTCGCCGTGAACGAACTACACGACCGGAAATCGGCAGACGTCCCGCAGCAGACAGACGTCGCAATTTTCTTTTTTTCGCTTGCGACTGCAAAGGTCGAGGATGCCTAAGCGGCAGATGGCGAAGTCGTAGCGGACGGGATCGGTGCGGTCGAATTTCGCGAGGCGATCGGTGAGTGCGCGTGCGGCTTTCCAGTCGGCCGACTTGCGATCGTTCAGGCCGAGGAACGTGGCGATGCGGTGGACGTGCGTGTCGACCGGCATCACCAGTTTGGCCGGATCGACGAAGCTCCAGATGCCGGCGTCGGGCGGGGTGCGGCGGACCATCCAGCGGAGGAAGAGGTTCATCCGTTTGCAGGCCGAGTGATTCGCGGGCGACGTCAGAAGGTAGTCGAGCGCTTTGGTGCGGCGGCCGCCGATCAGAGCGTCGACGAAGCGCGTCAGTGACGGACCGATGTCGCGATCGGAATCGTCGTAGCAGATGCGGAAAAGATCGCCGAGCGTGTTGTGTTCGCAGACCGCCGCGGCAATACAGGTCAGCAGAGAGACCAGCTCCGGCGTCTTGTGAAAGCGATGCGTGAACCCCGCAAATCTCCGTTTGCCCTCGGCGGGATCGAACGCGGACACGTACGCGTACGGCGACGGCGTCATTCGATCGAGCACGCGGCCAACATTCGCGACCACGATGTCCGCGCGGCCGTACGCGAACGCGGCGGCGAGAAGTCCGGCCACTTCCTGGTCGCCCGGATCGGAGTAGCGCAGGACGAGCTGCAGCGGATCGGGCTCGATGGTCGTCACGTCGAACGTGGCCACGAGCGCGTCGAGGCGCTGGCGCAGCTTCTCCCCGCGAACGGGCATTCTCGGCATGTCCGGCCCAAACGTCGAAACCCGGTTCAGCATTCTTCGTCTAAAGGTCGTACATTCGTTCGACTCGGGAGGACAAGTCATGCCCGCAATCCGCCGGTTGCTCTGCGTTTCGTTCGTGTTGTCGTTCGTCGTATCGCTGCACGCCGCTGTCACCGGGGTGGCCATCAATATCGACGGCAAACCGGTCGGCGGCGCGAAGGTGTCGCTCTTCGCACCGGAGTTGATCTCGGCGCAGGCGCTGAGGCTGATGTCGGCCGACCCGCAGCGAAAACCGCTGACGACGGTGACGACCGACTCCGGCGGCAAGTTCACGATCGATGTCCCGAAGGATCAGCCGGTCGTCGACGTGCGCATCGACGCGCCCGGCTACGCGCCGGCCGGTGTGCGGCTGCTCTCCGACGACGACGCCGGCGCGATGCTGCTGACGCAGGCGCCGATGGTGCGCGGCACGATCACCGCCAACGGCAAGCCTGTGGCCAACGCCACCGTCAATCTCTCCGGCGGCGGGGAGTTCATTGCGAAAACCGATGCCGAGGGGCATTACTCGGCGCCCGATCCATCGAAGTGGGCCTTTCGCGCGATCGTCATTCATCCGGACTATGCGCTCACCGAGGAGCAGCTCGGGCCGGCCGGAACGAAAAAGGGGCCGGACTTTTCGATGACGGCAGGCGTACCGATCGCCGGCCGCGTCGTGGCCGAGGATGGACAAACGGCCGTTGCGGACGCGGAGATCTTTCTCGATGGGTGGCCGGCGGGGAAGTCGGCAGCTGATGGAACGTTCGCAATCGCGCACGCGCGCAAAGAGTGGGAGTTGGTTGGGGCGCGCAGTGGCAACCGCGTCGCGCAACGCGCGCATACGCCTGCCTCAGCGACTCTGAAGCTGGCCAAAGGCGGCACCGTCAGCGGCAACGTGCGCGATATGAAGTCACAACTGCCGGTCGTTGGCGCGCGCGTCGCCGTCGCTCCCTCGGGGCGCTTCGGCAACCGCGATGAGGCCCTCGACGCGATCACCGACTCGAAGGGCAACTTCTCCGTCGGGCCGCTTGTGGCGGGAACATACGATCTGCGGCCGTCGCGTCCTGGTTTCAGCATCAACGGCGCGCAGTCCGTGACGGTGAAGAGCGCCGACTCCGTGCAGAAGGCGCTCTACGCGACGGCGCGCGCACGCATCAGCGGGTCGGTCGTCGACGAAGACAAGCGAGCGGTCGCCGCAGCGCGCGTGAACACGCGTGCGACAGCGCAACGCGACATGTTCAGCTTCGCGACCGGCCGAGGATTCTTCAGTGACGCCTACAGCGCGCCCGACGGCCACTTCATCCTGCGCGATGTGAACATCGACTCGGATCTCCAGGTCGATGCGGCAAAGCGCGGCTATCCAGCCGGCAAATCGCCGTCGATGAAACTGGCCGCGGGCGAGAAAAAGACCGGCGTGATCATCACCATTCCGCGCGGTGTGACAGTCGCCGGCCGTGTCACGGACAAGGATAAAAAGCCGCTTTCCGGCGTGGCCGTGGAGGCGATCGAGTCGGCCAACGACGCGATGGGCGGCATGCGGCGGATGGTGATGTCGAACATGCAGCAGCGTACCGACGACACCTACCGCACCGGCAGCGACGGCACGTTCTCGATCCGCGTGAAGGAAGGAACGTACGACCTCGCATTCAAGCGCGAAGGCTATGCAGCGAAGAATGTGCGTGGTACGAAAGTGGACTCGGCGACCAAACCGATCGACGTCGTTCTCGACCCGGGCGTCGAGGTCAGCGGCCGCATCACGCGCGGCGGTGCCGGCGTGGAAGGCGTCAATGTGCGGGCGATTTCGCAGGACGGATTTGCCGGCGCCGTAAGCGGGCCGGATGGAGCATTCCGCATCACCGATCTGACGCCCGGTCAGATGATGCTGAACATCACCAAACAGGACTCGTTCATCCAGGAGATGCGGTCGGTGTCAGCGCCCACGCGCGACCTCCTCATCGAAGTGCCGTCCGGCGGCCGCATCACGGGGCGGGTGCTCGACAAGAATTCGCACCAGCCGGTGACGTCGTTCCTGGCCGGCGTGACGACCTCGCGCAGCGGCGGCGGCATGACCATCATGATGCCGCCGATGCAGAAGCAGTTCACCAGCGATGATGGCTCGTTCGTCCTGGAAGGCATCAAGCCGGGCATGACGCAGGTGGTCGTGAACGCGCCCGGCTACACGACCGCGCGCGTTCCAAACATCGAGGTGGAGGACGGCAAGACCGCGCCCGACGTCGAGGTGGACGTCGAGACGGGTGCGAAGCTCACCGGCCGCGTCACCGGTCCCGATGGCAGTCCGCTGGCCGGCGTTTCCGTGCGCAACGATCCGATGGCAGGCGGCTCGCGCGTGATGCGCTTCGATCCGAGCGACGGAAGCGCCACAACCGATCCGAGCGGCGAGTACACCATGGATGCGCTGGAACCGGGCGAAAAGTCGTTGTCGTTCAGCCGCAGCGGCTACATCACGCAGCAGAAGACGGTGACGGTGACGAACGGTAAAGACGCGCGTCTCGACGTACAGATGTCGACCGGCATCCGCGCCACCGGTTTTGTCGTGACGGACTCCGGTACGCCGGTTGCGGACGCGACGGTGAACGCGTTCTCGGCGTCCGAACCGGATGGCGGCCGCAGCGGGCGAAGCGATGCCAACGGCGCATTCACGATCGAAGGTCTGGCCCCGGGCCATTACACGTTCAACGGCACGAAAGCCGGTTACACAGCGGGCACGGTGCGCGACGTCGACATCGCCTCGTCCGGACCGGTGCGCGTCATTCTCAAGAGCGGCGGCGTGATCACCGGCCACGTGAATGGCCTGACCGCCCCGGAGCTCGAAAAGACCACCGTCTATGCCAGCGCAGCCGACGGCGGACCGATGAGCAGTTCGACCGCGCCCGTCGACAGCGGCGGCAATTTCCGCATCGAAGGAGCGCCGTCCGGAACCGTTCGCATCACCGCACGCAGCGGTGCGATGTTCGGCGGATCGACCAAGTCCGCCGCACCGAAGACGGTGGAGTTGGAGCCCGGCGGCACGGCGCAGGTGGACATCGATTTCAAATCGAGCACCGTCATTCGCGGCCGCGTGACACGGAACGGCGCCCCGGTGCCGAATGCGCAGGTGATGTTCATGCCGCGTGGCGCCAAGAGCCAGACATCCGCCAGCACTTCCGCGGATGGCGACGGGCGCTACGAGCTGAGCGGCCTCGATGACGGGACGTACACGGTTCAGACAGTAGACATGGAGCGGCTCAATCCGTTCGCGACGCAGTACGAGGTCCACGGCTCCGGCACGTTCGACATCACCATCAAGACGGTCGCGTTGCGCGGTCGCGTCGTCGATTCCGCCGACGCGCGCGCCCTCGCCGATGCCAGCGTGGAGCTTCGCCCGTCGACCGGCTCGACAATTTTCGGAGGCCGGGGAGCGCAAACCGATGCCGCGGGTAATTTCGTGATCGAGAACATCGCCTCCGGCTCGTACCAGATCACCGCCGATAAATCGGGCTACGGCCACGACGCGCGGCAGATCACCATCGGCGATTCGGCGCCGGAAGACGTGCAGTTCCGCCTCTCGCCGAGCGACGGCATCACCATTCGCGCGGTGGACATGCGCGACAACTCTGCCTTGAGCGTTAACGTGACGCGGGTCGTCGATGCCCAGGGCAACGAACTCCCCTCAGGCAACTTCTTCGGCAGCAGCGAGGTCGTCAAGCTGGCGCTTTCGCCCGGCACGTACCGCGTGACGGTGTCGGCCAGCAACTACGCACCACAGACGATCTCGATGTCTTCGCCGTCGCAACAGACGGTCCGCTTCTCGCCGGGAGGCACGATCATCCTGCATTCGCGCGACACGGCAACGCGCCGCTTCCGTCTCGTCGATTCGTCGGGCACCACCTTCGGAATGAATCCTTTCTCGCAGGGAATCAGGTCGCTCCCGCCGGGCGCGACGCCGCTCAACAACGTGGCCGCCGGCCACTACCGCCTGGAAGTCCTCGACAACAACGACAAGGTCACAAAGACGGTGGAGATCGACGTGGTGGACGGGCAACAGAAGGATTACGACGTGTGATAGCATTTTGATATCATGAATCTCTGGATTCGGGATTTAGACGACGAAACGATCCGGGAGCTCGAGGAGCAGGCAGCGGAAAACAACCGATCGCTGGAGGAAGAGCTGAAGGCAATTCTCGACGAAACGGCGGAACGCAGCGCGCGCACCCGAGTCAACGGCGCAAGGAAGGCTCGATAGCATGAACGTGCTCATAAGAGATCTGGAAGACGAGACAGTCGAAGCGCTGAAGAGGCGAGCGAGCGAGCGAAATCGTTCGCTTCAGGCCGAGTTGAAGGCGATCGTCGAAGAGGCGGCGTCTCAGGAGTGGAGCAAGACCTGGGCGGCTGCCGATCGCATCTTCGAAGAGTTACGCCGCAGTGGTCAAAAGTTTTCAGACACCACTGAGTTGCTGCGGGAGGATCGTGAACGGTGACGCTGTGGGTTGTGGACGCCAGCGTCATTATCAAATGGTACGTGCCTGAAGCTAACTATGAAGCCGCTCGCGCAATGCGGACGGCGGAAACGGCTCTGGCTGCCCCTGATCTTCTGTTCGCGGAAACGGCGAACATCCTCTGGAAGCTCGTCCGCCGCGCGGAAATGACGGATTCGCGCGCTATCGAGATCATCGAGGAGGTCGCGTCGGCGCCATTCATCACCATCTCGAATCAGAGTCTCGCGAAGGATGCGCTGGATGTCGCTAACGCTACCGGCCTCAGTGCGTACGACGCTTCCTATGTGGCACTTGCGATAAGGCTCGATAAGATTCTCATTACGGCCGATGAGAAGCTCGTGCGAAAGCTAGCCGGCACACGAAACGCGAATCACGTCCGCCTCCTCGCCGACCACACCAACTGACTGTTACTCCACGTCGTGATCGTGCTCGTCGATCGGCGGCGGCTCGGGGATTTCCACTGCCGCTTCGAGCGGGATGCGGTCCGCGCGCGGCGCCATTGGACCGCCGAAGTTCTTGCGGTACTTCTCGAGGCGCTTGAAGAGGTGATGGAGGTCGTAGGTCAGCCGCAGGACCGTCCGGCGCAGCTTGTACTTGACGCGCTTGAACGCTTCGAGGTCGTCGCCGCGCAGCGTGGGCAGGAACGACTGGATCTCCGAGATGCGCTTGCGGACCTTCTCCAGATCCTTGTCGTGCACGTTGACGAAGTGCTCTTCGCCGTTGATGAGCATCGGTTCGGTGCCGGTCATCTGATCGTCGAACCAGTGCCAGAGCTGGATCAGGTCGATCTTGCGGCCCTTCGAGAGGAATCGCGTCTCCAGCAGGTCCTGGCGGAAGTAGCCGAGGAGTTTGCGGTCGTCGGCGTGGTTGAACTCCTCGTCGGTGAGGTTGCGGGTGTTCCAGACGCCGTAGCGGATGATGTCGTTGCGGGTGCTGCGCAGTTGCCGGAGCGTCTCGTCGAGGACTTTGAAGGGCACCTCGGAGAGCGTTTGCGGCTCGGATTGAGTCACGGACATGGTCTTGAGAATACCTTACTGGGCCGGAACGAAGATCGGATCGCCGGTGGCGTTGTCGACGACAGAGGCCCAAGCGAGCGCGTGACCGTTGGTGGTGACGACTTCGACTTCTACCCGGCCGCCGGCGACCGGCGCAGTCGTAATCTCCTCGACTGAAAACTGCACGACGCCCAGCGCCCCCACGGTTCGATCCGTGCTGCCCAGCGCGTGGCCGGCGGCGTCATATAGCGTGAAGCGGACCACTTCGTCGATGCCGCCGGTGTTGAGCGCGCCGAGGTTCGTGCGGAAGGCGGAGGAGCGCTCGATGTGAAGCAGTTCGCGTGGTCCGCCGATGTCGGCTAGGCGGAGCGGGATAAACTGGCCGTACGTACCGGCAGGCGACGACGTTGCCGTGCGCGACGTCGCGACGAGACCGCCGTCGAGCTCCGCTCTCACCGAACCGAATCCGGTCCGGCGGAAAAATGTGGCCACGACGTCATCGAGCGCGAGCACTTCATGCGCTCCGACGGTGCCGAACTTGACGACTCGCTCGGCGGTCACGGAATCGGTGTACGTCAGCAGATAAGTGCCGCCGCTGTCGCCGAGCGCGCTGAGAAAAATGTCGCTGCGCCAGTAGGTGTTTATCCCAGGTTGACTGATGACCGGCGCCGAGAACGTTCCGGGACGCGGCGCGGCAGCGGGGACGTAGATCGGATCGCCGGTGCGGTTGTCGATCACGGAGCTGTAGGCAACGATGCGGGCGTCGCCGCTGATGATGCGCAGCTCCGCGGTGATCAGCGCACCGCCGGCGGCCGGGAACTGCGTATGACCGAACGGCAGAACCGGCAGGTCCTGCTGCGAGATGACGCTACCGATCGCGCCGTCGAACAGCGTCACGCGAACGGTGCCGCTGCCACCGGCTGTTTCTGCGAAACCGATGTTCGTTCGAAAGTTGAGGGTTGACTGAATCCGCGGCAAGTACGCGATCGCCGCGGACTCGGTCGTCGACACGGCCGGAATGAACTGACCGTAAGTTCCTGCAGCGCCGCCGTTCGCGCGCGTGTAGGTGCGGCTGGTGATGGTGAGCGCGTCGGTGTCGCCGAGAAACTCCAGTTGCCCGATGCCGCTCGTGCGCATGGTCGCGGCGACGACGTCATCCAGCGCCATGACCTGCTGCGGAGCGATCGACAGTTTCACGGCGGCGAAGTGGTTCCATCCTTCGTCGCCCGAGTGAGTGAAGATCGCGGTGACGTTCGCGGTCGTCGCTCCGCGGTTGAAAAGACGAACGTCCGTTTGCCACACGGTTCCGAGCGCTCCGGGCGTTCGCGCCACGGCCGCAATGACTTTGCGCGGCGCGAAGGTTGACGGTCGGATCGAAGCGGGAGCATCTCCGGCGAATGTGATCGCCAGGGACCACGAAAGAAGTGTTCCCACGTTCTGCGGCTGAAGATCGCGGACGGTCAGCGTCCAGCGTCCGTTCGCCTGCCGTCCGTGAAAGACATCGAGCCGGTCGAACGAATCGGCATCGACGCCGTACGTGACCTGCGTGAACGCTGTGTGGTCGCTGGACTGGTTCTGCAGGATGACGGTGGTGCCGTCAGGAGCGGTGAGCAGGATCTGCAGATCGCCGCGCGACGGATGAGCGATGTTGACGTTGACGGCAAGCTTCTCGATGGCGCGGGTGTCCGTGATGTCGAGCGTCGATGTGATCCCGGCCGGCGCGTTGTCGGGGATGGCCACACCCTGCTGGGGAGACTGGAACAGCGTCACGTCGGCGCGCGGTGCCGGGTTGCAGTCCGCGGCGGCGAGGATCAGCCGCGCGGTGAACGCCGAACAGATCGTGGCGGCATGTGCGCCGCCATTGAGAGCGCGGTCGGCGTCGAGGAGTTTCTTCGCGATCGTTGCGTACGTCGGATTCGAAGGCGCGCCGAACATCGACTCCAGCACGAGCGTGTCTGCCGTGCGCCGTCCATCGCTGACGCCGTGGCGGCGCGCCAGCGCATCGAAAATCTCGCGCAGCGCCGACGACCAGATCTCGCCGTTCTTGTGTTCCGTCCCCGAAAGATCGGAGTTGCTGTAGTCATTCATCGTCTTCGCGCTGTCGACGCGGCGAAGGCAATCGGCGCCTGGCGGATAGCCGCAGTTCTGCCCGGAGTCATCGCCCGCGCAGCGCGCGTCCCAATCCGCGATGCAGTACGGGTCGCGTCCGCTGCCGAGGCCCGCTTCGTAGTTGGACGAGTACGCCCAGTAGTCGCTGAGGCCTTCACCCATGGCGCGCGACTGGCTCGACGACGTTCCGAAGAATGCGGACGGCGCGATCCAGTCCTGGACCGAATGGAAAAATTCGTGCAACACAATGTCCGGATCCTCGGCATCATCGACGCCGCCGTCGCCGAGGTAGAGCTTTCCCTGGCCGGGGACGGTGCTGCCGACGTAGAGCGAATTGTCGGCGCCGGAAAGCGAGTGCGGATCGACAGGAATCGAGTACGCGACGACCCGGCGCGCGCCACTGTAGCCGAGCGATTGCATGTAGCGCTGACTGCGGTCGATCTGAAAGTAGACGTTCACCTCTTCGAACTGCGGCTGGCTGCGGTCGAAGAGCAGCGGCTGCGAGGCGTCGGCGTGCGGTGTACTCGGTGCGTCGGTGTCGACGATCTGCACGTTCGGGCCAATGAGCATGCCGGTGGGATTGAGATCGAGCAGATCGACGATCGAGTACGCCGCGTCCGGCACCGCGCTGGCGGAATCGTTTTGATCGCGCAGCGATGGATCGTTCAGCTTCGCCACCGGATTCGTATCGAAGACCCGCCCCTTCGCGGTGATCTGCGCGAAGAGCGGTTGCGACACGAGCAACACGCCGGTCGCGGCGTCGATGTAGTGCGCAACCGGTTCGTGCGGCTTTTCCTCGACCACGACACGCCAGGCCGGCCGCGCTTCGCCACCGTCGTTGACCGCAACGAGTTGCGCGTCGCGTACGTTGCCGAGCGGAGCGGATGCGATCGCGGTGTTCTTCGCGATCAGGCTGCGCTTTGGGGCTGGTGTTGCCAGCGCCCGATGCAGCTCGCGGACGGTTCCGTCATGCGCAACGCGCTCGATCACTTCGCCGCCGAGCACCGGCAGTCCGTTCACATACTGGGTGTAGTGGCGGTAAGTGCCGAGGAGCGACTCGCGCTCGTAGTCGAGCCGGAGGTCCTGGGCGTTGACGGCAGCCGCGCGGAAGAGAAGAACGAGTGAGACGACAAGCCGTCGCATCCGTCGCGCAAACCGGTTGCGCGCGATGAAAATTCAGGCGGAGACCGGCTGCGGTTCCGCGGTCGCCGGCGTGGGAGGTTGTTCGACGACTGCTGCGACCGGCAGCGAGAACGAAAATGTTGTCCCCTGACCTTCGCGGCTTTCGACCCAGATCGTGCCGCCGTGACGTTCGACGATCTGCTTGGTGATGTAGAGGCCGAGGCCGAGGCCGCCGTAATTCGTCGACGACACCTGGCGCCCGCGGTGGAAGCGCTCGAAGACTTGTCCCAGCTCGTCGGTCGGGATGCCGATGCCGCGGTCGGCCACCGAGGTCACGAGCTGATCGCCGCGATCTTCGACGGTGACGAGGATCTCGCTGCCGTCGGGCGAGTACTTCACTGCGTTCTCCATCAGATTGCCGAGCACCTGCTCGAGCCGATCGCGGTCGCCGATGACGCGCTTGTGGCCGACCGGGAGATTGAGCTGGAAACGGCGATCGCTGACGGCCGTGTGATGGCGATGCACGACGTCATTCACGAACGTCGTCCACGGAATCGGCTCGCGGCGGATCTCCAGCCGGCCGGTTTCGATGCGCGACACGTCGAGCAGTTCGAGGATCAGGCGTGACATGCGGTCGATCTGGTCAAGCGCGATGTCGAGATACTCTTCCGAGGTGGAGAGGTCGTTTTCGCGGATCAGCGTTTTGGCGAGTTGCGTGTAGCCCTTGATCGACGTCACCGGGGTACGCAGCTCGTGCGAGGCGATGGAGAGGAATTCGTCCTTGAGCCGCGAGAGGTCTTCCACTTTGCGGCGCGCGTCGACCTGCTCGGTGTAGAGCTTGGCGTTTTCGATGGCCAGCGCGGCGCGTTCCGCGAGGATCTCAGCCAGCGGCAATTTCTCGTCGTTCATGGCGCGGTCGGGATCGTTGGCGGCGATGACGAGCGCGCCGAGCATTTCGCGGCGCGTACGCAGCGGGAGAATCAGCAACGATGCGAGCTTCATCGGCGCGGCGTGATAGCCGCCTTCCAGTCCCGGCGCAGTCGTTTCGGACGTGCCGAGGTTTTGCGTGAGCGATGGGTACCCGGTGCTGACGACCTGGCCGATGATGCCTTCGCCCACCACCAGCGGCTGGCGGTAGATGTACGACCACGCCAGGCCGAGCGAAGCCATCTCGCGGTGGTAGATCGAGGCGACGCGCAACTCGGTCGAGTCGGACGATTTGAGAATGACCGCAGCCCAATCGCCGAGGACTTCGGCCACGCGCTCGGCAATGGCCTGCGTGACCCAGACCGGATCGATGTTGCTGGAAAAGAACGCGCCGGCGTCGGCGAGGATCTGTGCCCGCTCGGCCTGCTCCTGCATCTCTTCTTCGAGGCGGCGCCGCTCGGTGATGTCGCGGAAGGTGACGATGACGCCGGAGATCTTGCCGTCTTCGTGCAGCGGCGTGGCGCTCATCGAGATCGCGACCCGCCGCCCCTCGCGCTTGATGACGATGGTGTCATCGCGAACGGGCCGGCTCGTCGAAAGAGCCCGAGCGGCAGGCAGCTCCTTCGCGTCGATCAACTCTCCCGCATCATTCAGCAGCCCATACGCCTCGGCATGTTTGAAGATCGGCACGCCGACTTCGGAGCGCCCGAGCAAGCTCTTCGCGGCCGGATTCAGATACGCGGTCTTTCCTTCCGCATCGACGAGCATGACGCCGTCGGCCATGCCGCCGATCATTGTTTCGGTGCGCCGTACCTGGCGGCCGATCGAGGCCAGCAGCGATTGCTGAATGCGCCAGATCAGGTACGCGGCAAGGATGATGATGATGGCGCTGACGACGACCATGAGCAGCGTCAGCTCGGCACGCATGCCGGTGATGCGCTGCAGCTCGCGGCGCTCGTCGCGCTCATGGGCGTCGGCCATGGCTCCGGCCAGATCGGGCGTGGAACGGTAGACACGCGACGCTTCCGACATGTACTTGTTTGCGTTGACAACGCTGCCATCGCGGGCGGCGTCCATCTCGCTCTGCGTGAGCGCGTTGATCACACTGAAGTTCTTGCGCATCGCGCCGATGCTCTGAAGGTCGCGCAAGTCGGTGGCGATCTGGGCGGCGTCGGCAGACGACTTTTTGAAATCGCGGACGGCTTCGTCGTACTGCTGCTGAAATTGGGTCTGCTGCGTGAGCGAATAGCCGCGCGCGGCCGACATGATCGTCAGCGTGTCGTCGTTCATCGCATAGACCTTGTCGAGCAGCGGCAAGGAGCCTTCGACGATGCGGTCCTCCTGGCGATTGGCGAGGTGCATGACTCCCACCGTCAGCGCAAGGCCGGAGGCAATGAGGACCACCAGGACGGTGAAGGCGCCCCACAAAGTGCTGCGGATCGAGGAATCCATCGACGGCTCAGGCGCAGCCAGATGCAAAATCGACGCCGTGCTGCTGGGCCAGCCATGCATCAAGTGGCGTCCTGTCAGCAACTTCCGTGGCGCGCGGGGTGGAACGACGGATGCAACATGGCTACGCGGAGGAGCACATGGCACTCAGACCGTTGCGCAATGCGACGATTTCCTTCGGCCTCGTTTCGATCCCGGTCCGCTTCTACACGGCCACGAAATCAGAGGACGTTCACTTCCATCTTCTGCACGAGAGCTGCGGCAGCCGCGTGAATCGCAAGTGGTGGTGCCCGCATCACGAGAAGATCGTCGACTCCGATGAGCTGATCCGCGGCTACGAGATTTCGAAGAACAAATACGTGACCTTCACCGACGAGGAGATGGAGACGCTGGAGACCGACGACAACCGCGCCGTCGAGATCACGGAGTTCGTCGACCTCCACGAAATCGATCCCGTCTTTTTCGAGAAGGCCTACTACCTCGGCCCCTCGGCTGGCGGCGGAAAAACGTATCGCCTCCTGTCGCAGGCGATGAAGAAGCAGGACAAGGTGGCCGTGGCCCGCTGGATCGGCGGCGGCAAGGAACATCTGGTCGTGCTGCGGCCCTACGAGAAGGGGCTGATCCTTCACACGATGTTCTACGCCGACGAGGTCCGTGACTTCGACGCCATCGACATCGAGGAAGCGCCGGTGCGCGACAAGGAAGTGGCTTTGGCGGAGATGCTGATCAACGAACTGACGGAGAAGAAGTTCGATCCGCTGCAGTTCAAGGATGAATACCGCACTCGCCTGCTCGATCGCATCCGCGCGAAATCGAAAGGAAAAGTATTCGAGGCCGAGGAGAAGGAAGAAGAGAAAGGCGGCGAAGTCATCGACATCATGGAAGCGCTGCGCCGCAGCCTGGACAAGGGAAGCCGTGCGAAACCGGCCCGCGCTCGCCGCGCACCCGCCAAGCGACGGACGACCGCCCATAAAAAGCGCAAAGCGTCATAGGCTTTTCTCCGCTCCCCCGCGCCTCCGCGTGAAACCGTTCTCCTATGCCCGACCTACTCAAGAAATACAAATCGATGCGCGACTTCGGCGATACGCCGGAGCCGTCCGGCGGCAAACCGAAAAAGACAAAGCTGCCGATCTTCGTCATCCAGAAACACGCCGCCTCGCATCTCCACTACGACTTCCGCCTGGAGATGGAGGGGGTGCTCAAATCATGGGCAGTGCCGAAGGGGCCGTCGTACGACCCGACCGTGAAGCGCCTTGCGATGATGACCGAGGACCATCCGTATGACTACGCGTCGTTCGAGGGAGTGATCCCAGCCGGCAACTACGGAGGCGGCAACGTCATCATCTGGGACAACGGTACGTGGGAGTTCATCGAACCGGGCAATGATCCGGTCAAGGCGGTCCGCGCGGGCAAACTCACCTTCCGCATGTTCGGCAAGAAGATGTTCGGCGAGTGGGCGCTGGTGAAGATTCACGGGCGGCCAGGCAGCAAGGGAAACGAGTGGCTGCTGCTCAAGCATCGCGACGAATTCGCCAATCCGGACGTCGACGTGACTGTGCTCGCTCCTCGGTCTGTAGTCTCGAATAAATCAGTAGAAGAAATCGGATCGTCGAAACGGATCTGGCTGAGCAATCGCGGCGCGTCGCAGTCAGGCAAGAACGCGCCGACGGTGGCCACCAAACTCGAAGCGGAGAAAAAAGCGGCGAAGAAAAAGGCTACGAAGAAGCGCGCGCCCGCGTCATCACCGCGTCGATCTGCGCGAGCGCCGAAGAAAGCAGCTTCCTCTCCGAGTCGAAGCTCGCGCGCCGGATCGCCTCGGGCAGCGGCACCCACTCCACGTCGTCGACCTCGCTGAGCTGCGGTGTGAGCGTCCCGCCGACGTAGTGCATCAGGTAAAAGTCGACGCTCTTTTTGATCAGAGTGTCGCCGGCGCGAAAAAAGTACTCGATGGTGTCGAGCCGCGCCACGATCTCCGCATCGAGCCCGGTCTCTTCCTGCACCTCGCGCAACGCCGCCTGCTCCGACGTCTCCCCCTCGGAAACCGCGCCCTTCGGCAATCCCCACCGCGACCGTCCGCGCGTGGCGATCATGGCCACGAACGGCGCGCCATCGCGAAGGTCGATGACCGCGCCGCCCGACGAATGCTCGTTGCGGGTCTTGGGCATTCCGGGATTCTACGGTTTCATCATCGCCAGAGCCAACGCCGTGAGCGCGACGGCGAGAAGGAGCATGCTCATCCGCGAGAGCGCAGGCACGATGCCCACGACCACGAACGCCGTAGGATCCGACTGCGCCGCGGTGGATGGATCGTCCGACACACGGCTGGCGTCGTTCGTTCCGTTGCCATCCGAATCGTAGGAAACGGTTGCCTGGTTGGCGATCGTCGTTCCACTCGTTCCGTTGTTGACGAGGGCCTGAATCGTGATCGTCACGCTGCCACCTCCGGCGATGGCGCCGTTCCATGTGACCGTGTTCGTGCCGGTGTTCGCTACCGCCGCGCCGCTGCTCGCGATGGCGCTGACGAGCGTGAGCGACGCCGGAAGCACGTCGGTCAATTCGTTGCCGGGGTTGTCCGTCTGCGCGATGCTGCCGGAGTTCGCGAGGACGATCGTGTAGGTGATGACGGAACCTTCCGGATGCGTGGCGCCGCCGGCGATCGATTTCGTCGCGGTCACATTCGGTGGAGTGCTCACGCCGGCGGACGAAGTCGAACTGTTGTTCGCGCTATTTGGATCCGAGGTGGGCGTGGTGACGGTGGCTGTGTTGTTGATGACAGTCCCGGCGGAAGTAGCCGGATCGACGACGACATCGAGCGCGAACGTCGCTGTGGCTGCTGCGGCCATCGGCGTCGTCGAACAAACGATCGTCCCATTCGCGCCGGCCGGCGGCGTGGTGCACGACCACCCCGCCGGAGCGGAGATTGACGTGAACCGAAGCGGCGCGGGGAGCACATCGGTCATCGTGACGCCGGCCGTATCGCTCGGGCCGTTGTTCGTCACTGTGATGGTGTAGTGGAGTGGTCCGCCCGCGATGACAAGGGACGCCGTGCGCGTTTTTGTGACCGCGATGTCGGCGACAGCCGCGGTGGTCACGCTCGCCGTCGCGGAGTCGTTCGCCGGAAACGCGTCCGCGGGAGCAGAAACGGTCGCGGTAGCGCTGAGCGTCGTGCCGCCGGCGACGGATCCCGGCACGTTCGAAACGATCGTGAACGTTGCCTGCGTCGCAGGATTCATCGTCGCCGACAATGAGCAACTGATCGTTCCATTCGTTCCCGGGGCCGGCGTGCTGCAGGTCCATCCCGCCGGGGCCGCGAGCGATAAGAACGTCGCCGGAGCAGGAAGCGGCAGGGTGACTGACGCCGCGCTGGCGGTGCTCGGTCCGTTGTTCGCCACGACTACGGTCCACGTCAAGTCGGTTCCCGCATTCACCGGGTTTGGTGTACCGGCGACTGCCACGCTGAAGTCCGTTGACGGCGCGACCAGAACGTCGACGTCGAAGCTGTTGTCGTTCGCGTCTGGATCGGGCGTCGCGCTGGTGATGCTGGCCGTCGTGCTGAACGTTCCCGAGGCCGTAGGCGGAGTTGAGGCGGTGATCGTGAACGTTGCCGTTCCAGGAGCCAGCGTCGCTGCCGTGCAAGTGATCGTGCCGCCGCTGCCGGGCGCGGGAGTGGTACACGACCATCCTGCGGGAACGCTGTCCGACTGAAACGCAACTCCGGACGGCAGCGGAAATGTCAGCGTGACCGAGGCCGCATCGTCGGGCCCTTCGTTATTGACGTGGATGACGTAGTCGAAGGCCGCTCCGGCGGCGATAGGCTGCATCTGCGCGACGGAGACTTCGACCGAAGCGCTTGCCGATAGCAACTGAACTGCGATGGCGAATTGGGGAGCGAGACAGAAAAGCACCAGGCCGCAGATTGCGGCGGGAACGGCTTTGAACAATTCGAGGAATCTCCTTACGGCTGCGGAACGAACGGCGCATTATGCGCGAGAAAGTCGCGCAGCTCGCGCTCCCACACCGCCGCCCACGTGTGCGTGCTGTGGCCGTGCGTGGCGTCGCTGGTGGGAATGAGCACGTACCGTCCGCGCTTCACGCGCTTCATTGCCGCTTCGAGAATGCCGAGCTCCGGCGGGTTGATGAAATCATCGGCGGAGTTGATGGCCAGCAGCGGCGCAGTGATCCGCTCGAGCTGTGCTGACGGGTCGTAGTCACTCGACGATTCGATCGCATACAGCAGATCGTCGGCGTCGGTCGTGGCCAGCCGCGTCTTCACCTGCTCGCCGATCCACGATCCGCGTCATCGCGCGTCGGTCCCGATTTCTGCCACTGCAGCGGCGCGCTGCCGGCGAGGAGAAGGATCTGCACGGCGCCGGCGACGTCGTTGCGCTGCAGGTCGTCGATCATCATCTTCCGCCACATGCGATTCCGACCGGCGATCTGCGCCGGCGCGCTGGCCAGCGGCACGAGGGCGTCCGCCGCGTCCGGCCACCGCTCGCCCCACATCCACGTCTGCATCCCGCCCATCGACGTTCCCATGACGACGTGGAGATGCTCGATGCCCAATCCATCGACGAGCAGCCGGTGCTGCAGCTCGACCATGTCGCCGTAGCCGTAGTGCGGAAACTTCGATCGCAAGCCATCGCTAGGCTTGCTCGACTTCCCGTGCCCGATGTTGTCCGGAATGACGATGAAGTACCGGCTGGCATCGAGCACCCCGCCCGGCTTGAACAGCACGCCCGCGAACCGGTCGCTGAGAAACTGTTGCAGCGATCCGCCGGTGCCATGGAGAACCAGTACGGCATTCGTCCCATGCTCCGTCTTCCGCAACGTCCCGATCGTCGCGTAGTGAATCCGAACCTCGGGCAGAACCTCGCCTGACTGGAAGTGAAAGTCTTTGACGACGAAGTCGGCCTCTGATGCTGTGGGTATTTGTGCCTGAACGGCGAAGGCGGCGAAAAGTACAAGCAGACCGATGAGACATCGCATGACAGCGAGTCTAACGGTTCCGCAAGCAAGCTCGTTTAACGGAGTATCGTAACGATTCACGATGACTTTCTCCGTTCTAGACAAGGTAGTCCTCAACCGCGACCTGCCTGAGCATGGGCTCAAGCGCGGCGATTTCGGTGCGATCGTCGAAATCTACGGGCTGGTTGGCTTGGAGGTCGAATTCGTGACGGTTTCCGGCCAGACGAACGCGGTGTTAACACTCAGCGCAACGGATGTGCGTCAAGCCGGTGACGCAGATCTTCTGACGGTCCGAGAGCCTACGAAGTGAGCCTCGTGTACCAGTACGACGGCCGTCGACGATCGTGTGCGAATGCGAGAATTCGAATCGCGTCTGGAGTCTCGAGATAGACGACGTGGTATGGGAAACGCCGCACAGGCGTTCGACGGGCCGCGAACTCCTTAGGAACGTTTGGAACGGGCTTCCCCGATCTCGGCCACGACGCGATGAAAGCCAACGCTTCATCAACCGCCTCAAGAAAATCACGACCGAGGTCAACTCGCTTTTCTTCGTACCAGTGGGCTGCCTCATCGAGCTCAACGGCGGCTTCGGGTTCGATGCGGAGCCGAAGACTCACCGTTGCTTGAGGCGCCGTTCCACTCGGTCGCGCACGTCTTCCCACGGCTCACCAGTTGACTCACCCGAGAGGACGCGGCGAGCGCGTCTCTCGATTTCCTTCGCCCAAGCCATCTCGACTTCAGCAAGATCCTCGGGCGGTTCATCGTCAAGACTAGCGAGCAACTCAGCAGCGACATCCGCGCGTTCTTCAACCGGCAACGTCATTGCCTCTCGCAACACTGCCTGCGCACGATCAGTCATGCGCGGATTGTAGGCTCGTGTAGGCTGCCCAACAAATGGACATCCTCGTCGTTTGCCCCGATTCCTACGACCGATGGGCGTTCGAACGCGTGGTCGGACATCGCTTCCATTTCGTCGATGCGGGGATCAGTCATTGGGAGGCGTCGCCGGAGTTTGATCCCATTGTGTATCTCGATCGATGCAGGGTGGTGATGGCGGAGCATCACGTTGGCGCCGTCGTTTCGACGCACGACCTCGGCGATCTGATTGCGGCGGTGCTGGCGCGGGAGGCGGGCTTGCCTGGTCCATCGCCTGAGGCGGTGTTTCTTTGTCTGCACAAGTTGTATGGGCGGCGAGCGGAGGTGGATCCGATCCGGTGTCAGCCGCTGCTGCTCGATGAGCCGCTGCCGCCGATCTCGTATCCGGCGTATCTGAAACCGCCATGGCTGAAGCTTGGTCTTCTCGGATTCAAAGTCACCTCGGACGGCGAATTGCGCAACGCGATGCAGCTGGCGCGAGCCGAGTTGCCGGCGTGGACGCGGCAGTACTACCGGCTGTTCGAACGCGCGATCGATCTCGCGAAGTATCCGCTGGCGACGACGGACATGATGCTCGTCGAAGAGTTCATCGACGGACGGCAGGTGACGGTCGAAGGGTGGTCCCTCGGCGGCGAGATTCAGATCTGGGCGATGACCGACACGAACACCTTCCCCGGCACGCGCGTGATCGACAACTTCTCGACGCCGTCGCGCGTCGATGCAGCAACGGCGGCGACGCTGCGCGCGAAGACCATCGAGACGATCAGTGCGTTTGGATTCGATGGCGGCTTCTTCAACATCGAGTTCTGGCTGACGTCGAACGGCGTGCGGCTGACCGAGGTGAATGGCCGTTCGGCGGCCTGCTTCGGTGGGATTTATGAACTTGGCCTCGGTGCGGACATTTTTGAGGCGGTGGCTGACGTGGCGACTGGAAGTCCACCCCGAAGTTTGCCGAAGGCGACAGGACGAGTGGCAGGACAGTTCAACGTCATCACCTTCGATGACGATCTTGCAGGCAATCTTCTCGATTACGACGCTGCCGCCGCGATGCCGGAGTTTTCGGCGTTCCGGAAAGCCGACGAGCGCGTCCGGCCGGTGTCGGAGTTTGGCGTCGTGCTGGGACAGATCGAGATCGCCGGCGACTCGTACGTCGAGATTCATGGGCGCGCCGAGGAGATGCGGCGGAAGCTGATGAAGTAACATCCGCGCATCAGTCCATCAGAAATCATGACCCCGGAAATGCGGCGCGTGGTGACGGAAGCGGAGAGTGCCGCGCGCAATGGTTGGAGCGACGAAGCAGTGAAGTCACTCACGGAAGCGGCGCGCGAACTTCGCTGCGACACGGAGGAAGTGGCGCGGCTGCTCGCGTTGCCGGTCGCCGATCACGGTTTTCGCGAAGAGGTCTTCACGACCGACCCTGCGTTCCACGCCAGCGTCTTCGCGCTCGCCGCGGGCGAGACGATCCCGCTGCACGATCATCCGTCGCTCGACGTAATCTCGAAAGTCCTCTGCGGACGGATGCGCGTCCGCACGTACGAATGGATCGATGCGGCATCGCTCCGTGCGCGTGATTGCGGAGAGGTCGTGCTCGGACCTGACGATGACGCGCTGGTGCTGCGGAAATCGCCGGGAACGCTGCACACGGTCACCGCGCTCGAGCCGACGGCATTTCTCGATCTGTTCGCGCCGTACTACGACGATGAGGCGCGGCCGTGTACGTACTACAAAGTAGCGCGAGAAGACGACGGCACCCGATTGCGCGTAGTCTCGTGGGAGGAGGCGCGGCAATGACCACGGCCATTCTCCTCGTCGAAGCGCGCGGGCAATCGGTGCACTGCCGCGAAGACGCGTGTGTGAATCTGGTGCAGGCATCGTGGCTTGCGCGCGAGCTGATTCGCGCTGGCGTCGACGTCCGGCTGCGGCTGATCGCTGACGCCGGCCAGTCGATCGAGGAGTATTCGATCCTTTGTCACGCCAAGGACGAAGCAGAGTCGTTCAAAGGACGCATCGTCAACGCCGCTGATCCGCGCGAGACGCGCTACGGCGTCGTTCGCGAGTTGCGGGCGCGGTTGCCATTCACATTCGGCGCGGTTCAAGCCGGCGGCATCGAGATCGAGGACCGGCTTTTTCATTCGCCGCTCGTCGCGCGAATCGACGGCGTGAATTCCGAGTTGCTGGCGACGCTGCGCGATGTGAACCATCCGCTGTTTGAAACAGCCGCCATCGACGAAATCGAAACGCTCATCGGCGCGCACTCCGGGAAGCCGTATCTCGATCTCGACCTTGCGATCGCACAACGCGCAATCGCGCTCGTCGCGGGCGACGAGTATGCGGCCATGGACATCGCGACCATTTCGCGCCCCGAGGATGATCCGCGTCATTGGCTGCACGAAGAAGCGGGGCGGACGTTGATCGAGAACGATCTGCTGCGCAAACAGGGCGGCGAATCGGGCGGCTTTCACGACCGGCTGATCGGCGTCTTCGCCTCGATCACGCCGAATGGCGAGGAACGGCCGTACTTCAATTCGCCGACGTGCTGCCGCGTCGAACACGGCAAAGTTCGCTTGATCGCCCGCGATCGTTTCAACGTCCTCGCCCTCGCCGCTTCGGAACGGATGCAATTTGACCGTTTCCGCGAATTGCTCGATGCGCAGAACGCCGGCGCGGCGGAGCGGTTGCTGGCGATCAAGTACCCGCACACCGCGCGCTTCGTCGCGTCGAGCATTGCGGAAGAAGCCATGGCCGCCGATGGGCCGGTGCATGTGATGTTCATCGACGGCATCGGCGGCTGGAATCCGACCACGGCCGGGCAGATCGACGTTGAGTTGCGCGCGTCATTGCCGGACGCGATTACGTACAACCACATCACCGCGCGCGATCTCTACCACGAGTTGCCGCCGTTCGCGGGCGGCATTCTGCCGGTCATCAAGGCGCTCGCGGCGAACCCGCCGTCTCTGTTCGAGAACGACGGGCTCGCCGAATCGTTGCTTCAGTCGGTGATCGAGCGCGTGGTGCCTGCCACCAGCAGTTTCCACTCGTGAATCTCGGTGGCCTTCACGTTCAACTTGCCGATGAAATCCATCAGCCGCTGCGTGTTTTCGGCGGCGGTGTGCGCTGACGGGTTGTAGGTGTCGGTGAACCGCTGCCGCAGGTAGTACGGCGGAATGGTCTGGTAGAAAATCTGCGCGCGCACCCTGGCCGCGTTCGGAACTTTGCTCAGCGGCACTTTGTAGATGATGGTGTCGCAACCGCAGCCGCTGAAGTAATCGGGGTCCTTCGCCGCGGAACCGTGTGGCCCCGTCTCGGCGGCGCGCGGGCCGTCGGCTTTCCAGCCGCGCGGCAGCAGCCGGTTTTTCTTGATGTTGTTGAACAGGCTCAGAAAGCTGGTGGTGAACTGTCCCTCGGTGTCCTTCACCAACTCTTCGTAAATTTGCACCTGCGACTGATCGCTGATCTCGGTGTGATGATCCTGATACTGCCCCTGGACGAAGAATTCGCTCCCGAGGATCGAGCCGCCGACGCCGTTCGTGATCATCCCGAACTGGTTCGTCGCGCCTGATGCCCAGACCGGTTTGCCAGACGCGTCGAGCACTTCGAAATCGAGGAACGCGCGGCGGAACGAAACGCCGGACGGGAAGCTGTGGCCGGCGTTGTTCCTTACGCGAACTTTCACTTCGAGATCGGTAGCCGTCTTCTTCATCGACATCACATCGACAGTCGCGGTTTCCTTGCGCGCCAGATCGATTGTGGCCTGTTCCGCGAGCGTGAGTCCCTTCACCACGGTGCTGGGATCCATCAGCATCGGATCGGTCGTGCGGATGCCGAGGATGTCCGAGAACTGCAGGAACATCTCCTGGACGAAGAGGTTGATGCCGACCAGCGTGTGCCGCACGAAACCGGTCCGCGTCTGCAGCGCGATGTCTTTGTCGGGAAGGCGATCGTCGACGTACGGGTACGTCTCGTCCTCGATGTTGGCGATCTTGTAGGCGAGGTTCTGGCTCTTGAACTCCTTGAGCTTGAACGTCGACGGCATGTGGCATTGCTGGCAGGTCTGCGCTTCGTTCGACGCCGGCTGCCGTTCGTTCTGAAACACGCTGTTCTGCCATTCGAAGTAGGTGGTCTGTTCGAAATCCGTTCTGACCTGTACGCCTTTCGAGTTCAGCACCGGCAGTTCGATGGTGTGGCAGGAGCCGCAGAGTTTCGAATCCTTCACGTACTCGGTGTGCATCGGCTGCATGTCGAGCGCGTGGTTCATCGGCGGCGCTTGAGGATCGGTGAACGGGCCGATGACCGTCTTTGGATCGGTCAGGTTGAATTGTCCGGTGAAGGTCGACGGCTGCCCGAGGTCTTTGTCGGAGATGTGATGGCAAACGGTGCAGGAGATGGAGTCGCGAGCGAGCGCGCCGTACTTGTTGTCGCCGCTAGGTTGCGCGAGCGACGGCGACCAGGCGTAGACCATCTCCGGCTCGAATGGTTTCGTGTTTTTGGTGTCGATGGCGAGTTGCCGCTGGCCCATCGCGCCGTGGCAGCGGAAGCAGATGTTGGGGATGGTGGTCGGCAACTTCGCGTTGGCGTGGACTTTCAGCTCACTGGCGATTTGTGAAAAGAAAACAGGATCGCGGCCGGAGAGACCCATCAACGACGCGCGCCATTCGCCGTACGGCGACACGTTGTAGGCCGGCGTCGGAGTGCCGCTGGCGGGGTAGATCATGTTGGCCGGATACGGTCCGATGTTGCCGGTGCCGTCGTGACAGCCGATGCATTGATCCGAGGTGATGAATTGCTCCGGCCCGTTTTTCATGGCCATGACGTGGTCCCACGTCTCGCCGGGGAAGCTGCGATAGGTGAGTTTGTCTGTCGCCTTCCACCACGGCGCGAGGATTTTCAGCAGCTCGTCATCGAACGACGCGGTGTTGAGAATCGGAGGTCCGCCCTTGCGCTGCTCCTTGGCCAAATGACTGTCGGGATGAATGCTGACCGGGTTGGCCATCGAAAGCATCACGTTTAGATAGGTGATGGTGTTCGTGCCTTCGACGTTGCGCATCGTCGAGTACGTCGAGTTCGATGCCGCCGAGGCGTGACAGTTGATGCAGTAATTTCCGAAGCCGGCGGACGGAAAGGTTGTGTTGCCCATGGTCGGAACGGTGTCGGCCTCGCCGGCGTACCCGCTCCAGTACCAGCCGTCGTGGGAGGCGTTGGCCTCGCGCACCATAACCGTCCACCATCCTCCCTGGCCAGGGACCGTCCACCACGGCGTCGTTTGCGGTTGCTTGAACGGTGAGGGAAAGCAGCCCGTCGGCGGGACGTTTGGCGGCGCCATCGGATAGCAATTCGCCGGCCCGCTGAACATCTCTTTGACGATGACGGCGTTGTCATCGATCGGAGTGGTTTCGCGCTGCTTTGGTGTGAGCTTCATCCACTTCGTCACCTCGGGCGAATACCAGATGCGGACGGCGGGATGAGTGCCGTAGTAGTCGCCGAGGATGTACGGACCGGTGTCGCGGATGAAGGGATCGTGAGTCCATCCGAGCTTGTCGTAGCACGCCGACTTCAGAAACGGCCGCAGCGCTTTCTCGAAGGCGACGGTGTCTTTGCTGGGCGGCAGGGCTGGACTGAGATTGCACTCCGGCGGAAGGGCGGCGAACGCGGGGGCGGCGAGAGCAAAAGCGAGACACAGTGCAGCAGCTGTGCGCATGAGACTCCTCTCCGAATTTGGACCGGAAAGGAGTCTAACCCGATTTACAGCTTCCGCAATGCGCGCGCGGCGAGCTTCTTCGAGCGCTCGATCTTCTGCTCCTGACTTCCACTACCGCCGACGCTGACGCGCACGATCGTGTCGCCTTTGAGGACGTAAAGCGCGCCCGCTGCGCGGTTACCGCTCCATACCGCGGAGTCGCCGACGCCCTTCACTTTGAGCGCAGCGGCCTGGTGCTCCTCCTCCGCCTCGCGTACCGGCGGCGCGCCTTTCGTCGCCGCAGAGCGATCGCGATCGCGGTCGTCATCGTCGTCCACTGCTTCGCGCGCATTCGAGAAGTGGCCGCGCCAGAAGGCCGCCGTTTTGCCGCGCATCACGTCGACGCTGACGGAGTTGGTGAACAACGGCAGAGAGTAGAAACACTGCGACACGATGAGGCCGTTCGCTTCCGTCTCCGTCAGTTTGACGGACTTGAACTCCTGCCCCTGCACGCGGGCGATGTCGCGGGCCGTGAGGAGCTGGCAGGCGTTGGGGAGCCGCGGCGAGGCCGCCGCGGTTCCCATCATGAACAGTAACGCCGTCAACATGTTGATCATCGAGTCAGCTGCGGAGTCGTGGCCGTGAAGACACTGACCGGGCCGGCGTTGAGGTTCAACGTTTTGACCAGGTAAATGCCACCTTGCGTCACCGGGACGGTGAGCGTGGCGACGCCATTCGACGCCGTGTCCGCTGTGCCCAACGCGATGCCGGTGGTTCCGACCAGTCCAACGCGAACGAGCATACCCGCCGGGGCGGATGCGATGACGGAAATCGACTCGGCGTTGTCCGGAACGGTGATCTGCGAAACCAACTCCTGACCGGCGGACATCGTTGCCGTGTTCGAAGTCGTCGCGCCCGGGCCGCTCGCCGGTGCCGCGTTCGACGACGAGCTCTCCAGCGAGAAGCTGTCGAGGTACGTCACGCCGTTGCCACGGATTTCGAGAGTGTGCGCGCCGGCCTGCAGCGGGCCGTACTTCTGGCTGAACGAGCTGGAGAACTGCGGGTTCTGCATCGTGCCGAGCGTACCGGCGAAACTGATCGTGCCCTGCGACACGCCGTCGAGGAAGATTTCGGCGCTGCCGCCCTTAGTGCTCTTCGCGAAGTTGTACGTGATCGAGCCGAACTGATTCGCCGGCACATTGAACGCCAGGCTCGCTTTCGGCTTGCCGCTGGCGAACCGGAAGTGTCCAGCGCTGGCGTTGCCATCCTGCGCCAGGTGCCATCCGCTGGAGTAGGCAATGCGCGAGTCGTTGTCTTCGATCGTCGTCACGACCGGCGGCGCGCAGAAACCGTTGCCGACCATGGGATAGGCCGCCATCGTCGACGCGGTGTCGATCGCGGTGCGGCTCGTGGTCAGGACCGTGCCGGTAGTGACAAACGTGCGCGCCAGCAGGCCGCCGAGGATATCGCCGGTGACGGCATTGCCGACCTTCGATGTTGAGATGACGATACGAATCGTGCCGTCAGGCAGATAGGTCGATTCGGCATCGCACGAGCCGAGCGGATGCGGCTGGCCAACCGCCGTAACGACCGCCTTGGTCAGGTCGATAGTGCCGTACTCGTAGCCGACCACACCGTTGTTGTCGGTATGCATGTCGACGTAATACGAGCCGCTATCGGTGGTCGGGAAGTTCCACAAAATGCGCCACTCGGACGCCGGCGGAACGCTCGCCAGCGATGCGACTTTCATCGTGAAGACGAGCTTCTGCGAGCCGTCGGCGTAGTAAGGCTCGGCGATCGAGACCGACTGGATGTCGAGCGCCGGATGCGCGGCCGCGGTGCCGTCCGCGGTCGGGTCGGTCATCATCGTCACGCCCGGGAGCGTGCATGAGCTGCCGCTGCCGGTGGAGCTGACGGCGTTGCTGCCGCACGACGAACCTGCGGCGTTGGTGGCGACGACGGAGTAGCTGTACGTCGCGGTCGGATTCGCGGTCGGATCGGTGTACGAGGTGTTGGTAGTCGCAGCGATTGTGGCGCCGTTGCGCTGCACGGTGTACTTCGTGATCGCCGATCCGCCGTTGTTGGCCTCGGACCAGGAGATCTTCGCGAGATTGCCGTTGCGCGTGACGGTGACCGCCGGCGCGGAGGGAACAGTCGGCTCGGGCGGATCGAACTCGCCGAACATCCGCCGTCCACCGGTCTGCCGCAGGATCGAGGCCACCGCGGAGTACGAGTTGCCGCGCGCGGCGTCGGCGCCCTGAATGCAGGCATCGACGCAGCCATCGGCATAACCGATCAGCATGCGGCCCTGTTTGTCGATGGTCATATCGTTGAAATCGAGCAGGTTGCGCGACATCTCCGCGCCGCCGGCCAGCCAGATCGGTCCGCGCTGCACCGGATCGTTCGGCGTGGCGTTGACGAGATGCCAGGTCGCGCCGCCGTCGTAAGTCGTGGCGACGTACATGTACCAGACGCCGGGGAACGGGCGCGACTGCAGGCTGCCCGCGGTCGCCGTGCCGAGGAAGGCGAAGGCGGCGCGATTGTCGTCGCCGGCGACGACTTCCGAGAAGACGGCGTTCTTGATTCCAGCCGCGGCACCGACGTCTTTCACGTCATGCCAGCTCTGGCCGTGATCGTCGGAGATCGCGATCACAGGATGATTGTCGTTATCGGCGAATCCGAGGTAGACGCGCCCATTCTTGGAGATCGCAACGGAAGGATCGCTGTTTCCGGCGAGGCTGTTCGGCACCGTGCGCACGTTCCATGTGATGCCGTTGTCCTCGGAGACGACGACGCCCTGCTTGCCGACGCAGTCTTTGTTGGGAACGTAGGCGACGCCGTCCGGGCCGACCTTGACATGACCGTGCAAGCCGCCGCACTGCTGGCTGATGTAGATGGGAACCGCGGGGCCGTAGGTGACGCCGCCGTCGAGCGACAGCGCGCAGTTAGCCAGCGCGGTGTCCTGCGAGCAGTAGTAGACGGCGTTCGGATAGAAGGCGCCGGCGAGCAGCGGAGCGTGGAACGGTCCGCCGCCGACAGTCTGGTGGTCGATACCCGAGGCGATGCCGGCGCCGTGCGACGGGATCCAGGTGTCGCCGTCGTTGTCGGTGATCGCCGAGAGACTCTCCGTGCTGGCGAGAATCAGTTGCGAAACGATCGTGCGGCCGACTTTCGAATCGGTCCAGAGAATCGGATCCATGCTCTCCGTTCCGGTGATCGGCGACTGCTTGGCGACCCAGGTCGACGTCGGACTGGTGGGACAGGAATCGTCAAACGAGACTTTGAACGTCGTGAGGAACGACTGGAAGAGGGCGTTGCCGGTGATCCAGTTCGCGCCGATGGATGGCTCGCCCGCGTCGATGCCGAGGCCGCTCGCCAACTGCGCGGCGGACGGCGTGAAGAGGCTGAAGCGCGGAGGCAAACCGGTCGCCGGCGTGGCAGCCGGGAACGGAACACGCTGTGGCGCGCTGTGGAAAGTGAAGCTGGAGGGCGTCGTCGTCGAGTTGTAGAAGACGTTGATGCCGTTGCCGGAATCGGTGAATTGCGGAACGACCTGGATGAGCAGCGTGCCGGTGACCGAGCCGCTGACCGGGATCTGACTTTGAATCAACGTCGGAGTCGCGCTGATGCCGGTGAGGGGGACGATGGCGCGCCCGATGAGCCGCTGCGGCTGGCCGCGATCGGCGGCGTAATCAGGATCGGCGAAGACACTGACGGAAACCGCGCCGCCGAGAGCGATCGTCTCGGGATTCTGCGTCGACCAGTACCACTTCAGGTCGAGAACGCCCGAGACGGTACCGGAGAAGGGGCCCGACCAGTAGATGCCGAGCGGGTTGCCGACGTAGTCCTCATTCGTGAACTGGCTGCCGACCTGCGTGACCGGAGCGGCGCCGGTGGGCGGCGAGGTGTCGAAGGTCGCGGTGCCGATGGTGCCGCTCACTGTGTCATTGGCGACTTTGTTCGCCTGGTCGGCGGGATCACCTTTGAAGTAGTACGTGGTTTGCGTAAAAAGTGCCGAGGAAACAAGGCAGATGAGTACGGCGACAACGGCTACACGAGCGCGATTCGGCATAAACAACTCTCCAGTTCGTCGTAAGTTTGCTGAAATTGGTAGCGTAGCTACCAAGCTGGGGCGCAACGTATGCGGATTTCGCGCCCACTTCAGCAATACGCGGGATCTGGCTGCCAAAAAAAAGCCCGCCGAAATCGGCGGGCCTTCACGTTCCGTACAGAATCAATGTTATTTGTTCGCGTCCTGGCCAGCCTCGAGCTTCTTGATCATGTTCTCGAGATTCTTCCGGTTGCCTTCATCCGGCGCCTGGGCTAACGCGAGCTTCGCGTACTTCAGCGCTTCGGGATAGTTGCCGACCGCGGAGTAACCGCGCGCCAGGCCGCCGTTGGTCGGCCATACGCCCGGGTTTCGCTTCGCGTTGAGCTGGAACACTTTCAGCGCTTCCGCACTCTTCCCTTTGGCGATGAGCTGGCGGCCATACCCGTGCAAATCGAAGACGGTCGCGCTCGGATCGTTCATGGCCTCATCACGCGATTTCGCCGCCTCGGCGGACTTCCCGTTGGCGTCCTGCGCGTCGGCGAGCGTCATGAGGTTCGTGAAGTTCTTCCGCCCGATGCCGCCGGCGGGATCGATCGATCGCTGCGCCCACTCCAGCCCCTCGGAGGGATGTTTGTTGTCCAACGCGTAGCGCGCGGCTGCCTGCCACGCGGCGTCGTTGAATCCCGGCGAGTTGCGCAGTTCGTTGCGAATGGTGGCGACGTAGAGATCGGCGGCGTTCGGAACATTGATGTCGATCGGCACCGCCAGCTCTTCCCACTTCATCGCGACCGTGGCGTGATCGTTTTTCCGTTCGGTAAAGTCGAAGGTGAGCACTTCGCGATACTCGGCCTTCTCCGGTTTCGCCTTCACGCGCAGCACATCCTCGGCGGGGTCATAGAAGAAGCTGCCCCACGAGGTGTGGTTCTTCGAGAAGATCCACGTCCATTCGTCCTGCTGCGGGATGGCGAACAGTGCGTAGGTGCCGGCGGGCAGCGTGGAGCCGTTGACCTGAATGTCGTTCGACGTCGTGAACACGGTGTTCTCGTTCGCGCCGACGCGCCACGGACATTCTTTGCAAGTGCCGAAGCCGAGGTTGGCCATGCCCCACGGCACGAGCGTCCCCCAGATCTTGCCGCGGCGATCCTGGCCCTGCGGACTGTGAACGTGCGGGCTGCTGTAGTCGATCGAGACAACGACCGTTCCGATGTGCTGGGTGACGGTGGCTCGTTCGTTACCGCCCGAGGGAGGAAGAGTGACGGGACCTTGCGCAAATGCGCCGATGGCCGTCAGGGCCACGGCCGCTGCGGCGAGGAAGTGTTTCATTGGCTTCTCCTTTCGAATGCGCCAATGTACGCACCGCCTCGCCGCGGGTTCGTCAGCGATTGGTGAACATCACCAGATCTTTTCCCACCATTTCTTCTCGGCCGGCGTGACGCTGGCGGTGTCGAGGTGCATCTTGCGTCGCATCTCTTCGACGTTCCATCCGGTCAGCTCGGCCACGTTCTCTGCCTCGCGCTCCTGACGCTGATGCAACTCGCGCCGATATGCGATCGCGGCTTCGCACTGGCCGGTTTTAGCAGGATGGTGAAGAACGTAGCGCGCCTGGAACTGCCGCTCATCGCCCGTCTCCTGAAACACGAGGTCCTCGGGGAAGTGCTCGCGGTCGTAGCGGACATGCAGCCGCGTGAGGAAGACGTTACTGCCCGCTTCGAGCCAGAAGACGCCGAGCTTGCGCAACTCGTCCTGCGATAGCGGCTCGGACGCACACGGATCGCACCAGCTCATGTTCCATGCATATTCGAGAAAGACGGCGCTCATATCTTCGCGTTTGACCTGCTCAGTGAAAAGGGCTTTGTAGAACGGCGAGAAGTCGTTGCGGACGAATAGCGGGACGTCGACGTCGCTCGGCAGTTTCACGGTCTTGTAGTTCGTCGTCTCGACGCTTCCGCGAGTCGTGATCGCGTAGACGAACAGCTCCTGCGCGCCGTTGGCGTTGACTGTGCCGAGGCGGATCGGGAGCATGAATTTGGGCGACTCGTACGCGACCTGCAGGGGACGGAGGTAATTGAAGCCGAGCCGGGCCTGCTCGCCGAGGTTCACCTTGGCGACGAAGAAGTGCATGTTCTGGCGGATGTAGCTGCCGAGGACGTACGCCGCACCGTTCGGCAGTTTGTAGCCGTTCTCGGTGAGCCAAGTCTCCAATCCGCTGCTTTGTTTAGCGGAGAGGATGAGGATGTCGTACTCGCCGACGGTGTACTTCGCCTCGATGGTGACGCCGAGACTTTTGGCGCGCATTGCCGGGGCGCTTCCGGTCACAGTAATCGCCTCCGAGACGGCGTTGCGCATGGGCGCGGGCGGAGGCACCGGCGTACACGGATCGGGATCGAAGTACTCGACGAGCCGCGGCGAGGAGTAGGCGTCGAGATGATCGATGAGCGCTTTCTCGGCCACGTGAATCTGTCCGCGCTCGATCTTCGTCGGCACGGGGATGACGACCGCGAAGTCGCGCGCGCTGCCCTGGAAGTCGTTGGCCATCGTCATGACGGTTCGATCCTGATCGCGGACGATGACCACTTGCGACGCGCGGTTGAAGATCTTCGTGTCACCCTTTGCGACGTAGAAGCCGCAGAACGCGTGCGCCTGCGCGGCAATGAACAACGTGATGATGAGGATGAAACTGCGTTTCGGCATGAGTGCCTCCTTAAGCTGCGGTTGCGAGTTGGTGAGGTTGCGGAGCTGCCGACACGGTTTCCGCGCGCCAGCGATAGCGGGCGGCCGGCAACAGGGCGTCGATGATCGGGACGAGGATCGCGGCGCCGGCGAGCGACCAGAGAATCCCGTTCGTGCGGAAGAGCCGGTAGTTGATGTACCAGCCGCCGAACGCGACGAGAGCGGCGAAGAGGATCCGTCCGGCGCGCGAGTCGGGCGTGGTCTTCGGATCGGAAATCATGAAGAAGGTGAAAAGCAGCAGCGCGCCGCTCTCCAGCCGGTGAAACGGAATCGTCAGCGGCTCACCGACATACAACGACCGTCCGATGACGAGCGCGCTCCAGAAAATGATGAACGCGTACGTGACGTCGCTGCGCGCCGCGCGATTGACGACAAGTCCGCCGATGCAGGTGATCAGGAATCCAAAGAAGGCGATGTTTCCCCACTGTCCGGGCGAGACCCAAACACGATGGGACATCAGCATCATCGCGACGATGGCGCCGTTCGTCGGATTGAAGATGTGCTTGTTCTTAATTCTGACGCTGAACTTGCTGCCGACAGCGATGACTGCGGCGGCGAGCAGCAACGCAATCGATTCACTACGCAGCAGCAGCGATAGCGAGAGCCCCGAGATCGCGGCACTGCGAGGATCGAACGCGACGTTTCGGATCCTGCTGCAAAGGGCTTGCGTCGCGATCGCGGTCCCGACGAGCAACACGGCGCGGAACAGCGTCACATCGAAATGCAGCACGAAGATGCCGTAGAGGAGAAGAACTGTCAGCGCGCCGATCTGATAGAGCCGCGGATCGAATCGTTTCATGGCGCATTGGATGCGCCGTCGTTGGAAAAGAAAACCGTTTCACCACAAAGGCACAAAGGACACAAAGAAAACCCTTTGTGCTCTTTGTGTCTTTGTGGTTCAACGCTTTTTATAGAAGTGCGCTAGCTTCGATGCCAGCGCCTTCCGCGAACCGCGACGGCCTCAACGAGTGAATATCAATCGACGTTCTTCCATCGAGAACCAACTCGGAAAGAACCTGCCCGATCGCCGGCGCGTGCATGACGCCGTGACCGGAGCAGCCGTTGGCGAGATACAGATTCTCGATCGTCGGAGCGCGCCCGAGAATGGCGTGGTGATCGGGCGACATCTCGTAGAGACCAGCCCAGCACGCATCGGGATCGATCGGCACGTCGCGCAGGCGCGGAACGCGTGCGTTCGTGAACGCGATCACCTGCGGCAGCCACGACTCGGCATCGAATGTCGTATCGAAACTCGATGGCGGCGAGCCGGGCCAAAGCAACAACACGCGGCGATCGCGAACGCGGAAGTGGAAGCCGTCGTCGGCCCACACCGTCATCGGCATCGTGTCCGAGAGGACATCGGTCTCGATCGTCGCCGCAACCTGTCTCCGCAGCGGCGCGACCGGGATGTCAACGCCGAGCGTGCCGGCCCACGCGCCGGCTGCGTTGATGAAGACGTCTCCTTGTACATCGCCGCGCGACGTCTCGAGCGCCGCGATGCGATCTCCTTCGATACGCATCCCGCGCACCGTCACTCCGAATTCGAAACGGACGCCGAGCCGTTGCGCGGCCGCGAAGTAGCCGCCGAGGATTTTCATCGCGCGGATGAACCCGTCGGTCGGGCAGAACGTGCCGCCCACGATCGCGTCATCGACGATCGCCGGATTGATCCTCCGTACTTCGTCGGCATCGATCACGCGCGCTTCGGGCAAACCGCACGCGTGCTGCAGCTCATTGGCGATCCGCAGTTGCGCCATCGCCTGTTCGCTCCGTGCAATGAAGAGATAGCCGTACGGCCGGTAGCCGGAATCGACGCCGATCTCGTCGCTGAAACGAATGAGCTTCTCGCGCGACAACAGCGACAGCGCGATGTCCGCCGCCGTCGCGAATTGCGCGCGAAATCCGCCGGTCGCGCGTGGCGTGCTGCCCGCGCCAGGTTCATTACCGCGATCGAGCACGACCACGTCGCGCACGCCGCGAGCCGCGAGGTGGTACGCGATGCTCGTGCCGATGACGCCGGCTCCCACGATGACGACTGACGGCATGGAGGCGAAGAATATCTCCTGCTGCCGTTCGACAAACGCTTGCGTGTCCTGCAAACTGTCGCCTCCCAGGGAGATCGCGAGGTCCGTTGGTCCATATCCTCGATTCAACCCGCTACGGTTTTTCGCCGTTTGCGGTGCCGACGCTCGTCACCGCGGCGCTGATGCTGCTCTTCGGCGCGAGCGTGCTGGCGCGCAGGCCGTCGCGCATGGCGGGCGCATTTTTCGCGATGACCGCGGCCGCGTTCGTCTGGCTGGTGGCGTTCACATTCGTCTACTTCGCGAACGATGCCGCGACGGCGCTGTTCTGGTCGCGCGTGGCGTACTTCGGCGTCCCGTTTCTGGCGCCGTCGATCTACCACTTCACCGCGGAAATGCTGCGCATCGCCAAAGAACGGCGCGGCGCAATCGTGGCGGCGTGGGCGCTATCCGCGGTCTTCTCCTTCCTCGGCGTCACCGGCGTCCTGGTCGTGCGCGTGCAGAAATTCTGGTGGGGCTACTACCCGCGTTACAGCCTTTTGATCGCCCCGCCGTTTCTGCTTTTCTTCTTCGGCTACCTGATCGTTTCGATGGTCGAATTCGTCCGCGCCTATCCGAAGTCGCGCGGCGTGGAAAAGAAACGCATTCGCCTCCTGCTCATCGCGTTCGCCGTCGCCTACCTCGGATGCGTCGACTATCTGCCGAAGTTCGGCATCTCCGTCTATCCGTTCGGCTACGCGGCGCTCTTCGGCTTCGTCGTCATCGTCGCAATCGCCTTCCGCAAGTACGACCTCGTGGCGATCACGCCGTCGCTCGCGGCGCGGGAAATCATCGGCACGATGGCGGACGTGCTCTTCGTCTGCGACCGTAGCGGGCGCATCGAGTTTGCGAATGCCGCGGCCGAGCGCGTTCTCGGATATCGCGCCGACTCGCTCGTGGGACGGCAGATCGGTGAGTTGCTCGAAACGCGCGATGACGATCCGTTCAGCGATTCGATCCGCCGCCGCAGCATCCGCAACATGGAGCGCCGTTTCACCGCGTCGGACGGTCACGCCGTCGATCTGATGATGTCGCTCGCTCCGGTCCTGCAGCACGGCGAGCCGGCCGGCTTGGTCATCCTCGGGCGCGACATGCGCGAGCAAAAGGACGCCGAGCGCGAAGTGCGGAAAGCCGTGACGCTGCTCGAATCGACGCTCGACTCGACCGCCGACGGCATCCTCGTCATCGGCGACGGCGGCCGCATCCTCACGTACAACAAGCGCTTCGTCGATATGTGGCACATCCCCGCGGAATTGCTCGAAGCGAGCGATGACCGCGGCCTGATCTCGTGCGTCCTCGATCAACTGCTCGATCCCCATCACTTCCTGCGCACGATCGACACGCTCTACGCGCAACCGGAGGCGGAGAGCTTCGAGTTAATCGAATTCAAAGACGGACGCCGTTTCGAGCGCTACTCGATCGGCCGTTCGGTGCAGGGCGTCGCCAATATCCGAGTCTGGAGCTTCCGCGACGTCACGTCGCGCTTCACCGCCGAGGCCGCGTTGCGGGAATCGGAGCTGCGCTACCGGCTGCTGTTCGAGCAAAACGCCGCCGGCGTCTGCGTGTCGGAGTTGGCCGGCGTAATCCTCGACTGCAATCTGACCTACGCCGCCATGCTCGGATTTCAACGCGCGGAATTGATCGGCCGCAATGCCGGCGAACTATTCGTGCGGCCTGCCGAGCGCGCGGAGTTGCTCTCGCTGCTCCACGATGCGCAGACGCTGAACAGCGTCGAAGTCGAGTTGCGGAAGAAGGACGGCCAGTCCATCTGGGCGCTCAAGAATCTGACGCTGGCCGGCGACCGCGTCCACACGACCGTCGTCGACATCAGCGACCGGAAGCGCGCCGAGGAACAGATCGAGTTCCACGCGTATCACGACGTGCTGACTAACCTCCCCAACCGCAAGCTCTTCACCGATCGTCTGACGCAGAGCATTTCGCGCGCGCGCCGCTCCGGCAAGTCGCTGGCCGTGATGTTCGTCGACCTCGATCACTTCAAATCGATCAACGACACGCTCGGTCACGAGATGGGCGACGAGCTGCTGCTGGAAATGGCCACGCGTCTCAGCGCCAACATCCGCGAATACGACACCGTCGCGCGCCTCGGCGGCGACGAGTTCACGATCATTCTGTCGGAGCTGCGCCAGCCGGAAGACGCTGTCAACGTCGCCGAGAAGGTGCGCAGCGCCATCGAGCAGCCGTTGTCGATCGCCGGGACGTCGATTGAAGTCTCCGCCAGCATCGGCATCGCGCTCTATCCCGACGACGGCGCCGACGCGGAGTCGCTGCTTCGTAACGCCGACAGCGCGATGTACCGCGCGAAGGAAGCCGGCCGCAACACGTATCAACTCTGCACCGACGACATGAAGCGCCGCGCGGTGGAGCGGCTGTCGCTGGAAACACGCCTGCGCCGCGCCATCACCGAGGGGCAGCTCGTGCTGCACTACCAGCCGCAGATCAGCCTCACCACCGGCAGCGTCATCGGCGTCGAAGCGCTCGTGCGCTGGAACGATCCGGAGCGTGGACTCGTGCATCCGTCGGCGTTCATCCCGCTGGCCGAGGAGAGCCGCCTGATCCTCCCGCTCGGCGAATGGGTCCTCCGCACCGCTTGCACGCAGATGCGCGCGTGGCAGACCGCGGGACTCGATCTGCCGATGATGTCGGTGAACCTGTCGCTGCGGCAGTTTCAGCAATACGACATCGTCCAGAGCGTGCGCGCGGTGCTCGCCGAAACGGGTCTTGACGCCAGTGCGCTGGAGCTGGAGATCACCGAGACCGCCGCGATGCAGAACGCTGAAACGACCGTGGAAGTGCTCCAGGCGCTGCGCGAGCTCGGCGTCTCCATTGCCATCGACGATTTCGGCACCGGCTATTCGTCGCTGAATTACCTGAAGCGCTTCCCGATCACGGCCGTGAAGATCGACCGCGCATTCGTTCGCGACCTGGCCACCAGCGAAGGCGACGCCGCCATCGTCTCCGCCGTGGTCGGCATCGCGCGCGCACTCAAGTTGCGCGTGATCGCGGAGGGCGTCGAAACCGAGGAGCAGCTGTCGTTCCTCCGCCGCCGCAATTGCGACGCCGCGCAGGGCTACCTCTTCAGCCGGCCGGTCGCCGCATCAGCCCTACCGGATTGTTTGGCGGAGTACCCGCTCGATGAGCGCGTCGTGCGGCTACACGTTTGAGAGTGCCGCCGCCGCTTCCGCTTCCTCGTGCACAACCGGATACTTCCCGGTGAAGCACGCGGTGCAGTAGAGCCGCCGCGGATCATCGTCGTTGCGCACGGCCACCAGCATCCCTTCCTCGGAAAGGTAGCCGAGGGAGTCGGCTTCGATGAAGTCGCGGATTTCGTTGACCGACTGCGCGCTGGCGATGAGATCGCGTCGTTGCGGCGTATCGATTCCGTAGTAGCACGGCCCCGTCGTCGGCGGCGAAGAGATGCGCATGTGGACTTCGCGTGCGCCGAAGTCTTTCAACATCCGCACGATTTTTTTCGACGTCGTGCCGCGGACGATTGAGTCGTCGACGAGCACGATGCGTTTCCCTTCCACGATTTCGCGGACGGGATTCAGCTTCACCTTCACCCCGAAACTGCGGATCGATTGCTTCGGTTCGATGAACGTCCGCCCGACGTAGTGATTGCGCACCAGTCCGAACTCGAAAGGGATATTCGACTCGTGCGCATACCCAAGCGCGGCGAAGACGCCCGAGTCGGGAACGGGCATGACGACATCGGCACCAATGGGATGCTCCCTCGCCAGTTGCGCGCCGAAGCGCTTCCTGACCTCGGCCACGTTGTTGCCGAAGATCACCGAGTCGGGCCGCGCGAAGTAGACGTGCTCGAAGATGCAGCGCGCCTCGCGCGGCGCCGTGAACTCGTGCACCAGCCGGACTCGCGGCGACGGTTCGCCGCACTCGATGGCAATCACTTCGCCCGCGCGCACTTCGCGAATCGTCGTCGCCTCGATCAAATCGAACGCACACGTTTCCGACGAGACCACGATCGATTCACCGAGTCTGCCGAGAACGAGCGGCCGGAATCCGTACGAGTCGCGCGCGGCGTACACGCGCCCCGGCGCGAGCAGCACGATCGAGTACGCGCCCTTCACCTGCGACAACGCATCGACGAGCGCGCCTTCGAGATCCCGCGCCTTCGAACGCGCGATAAGATGGACGATCACCTCGGTGTCGGACATCGTGTTGAAAATCGCGCCATCCGCCTCGAGCCGCCGCCGGATAGCCGCGCCGTTCACCAGGTTGCCGTTGTGGGCGAGCGCGATCGGACCCTTGCTCGTCGACGCCACCAACGGCTGCGCGTTGCACAACATCGATCCGCCCGCCGTCGAGTAGCGCACATGCCCGATGGCAATGTCGCCCGGCAGCCGCTTCAGCCGCTCCTCGGTGAAGATCTCCGCGACGTACCCCATCTCCTTCTCGGAATGGATCTGCTGCGTCCCCGGCGCGATGATCTGCTCCCCCGCCCCGCTCGACCCGATCGCCTCGCCAATGTTCGTCTCCGACCGCCGCCGGTCCGACGACACCGAAGCAATCCCCGCACTCTCCTGCCCCCGATGCTGCAGCGCGTACAGGCCGAGGTACACGATGTTCGCCGCGTTCTCATGGTTGAGAACCGCGAAGACACCGCATTCATCGTGAAACTTGTCGAACATCGAATGCAGTCTAGCGCAGAGGAAAACGGTCGGGACTAGGGAGGTTCTTGCAGGTCTTCGAGCTTCTTTCTGGCCTCATCCGCCCACGGCGAAGACGGATCAACGGCGAGGTACCGTTGAAAAGCGGCGATGGCCGCCTTCGGATTGCTTTCTCGAAGGGGAAGGGCTTGGTTGCTGTCTCGAAGTGCAAGCGCCTTGTTGAAGAGTGCTTCAGGATTTCGGGGGTCGATCGTGAGCGCCTTTTCCAGATGCGTGAGGGCAAGATCGCGGCTGTTCTTGTCGCCGGCTGTGAGAAGCGCGGCCGCGAGGTCTGTCTGATACGCAACATTGTCCGGTGCCCGATTGGCCGCCTCTTGAAGCAAGGCCACGGCGCTGCTTCGTTCAGATCGGATTTCATTCGCCTCGGTCGCCGTCGATGCAGCGAGGAGGTGTGCGAGACCGTGCGCGTGTAGTGTCTTCGCATCACTACCGGTGCGTTCGAGCACTTCGCCTGCCTGAACTTCCAGATGAAGAACCGCAGGGTCGGCGACGGCATCGGCATCGGTGCCGCCTCCTCTACTGACGTGCCATTCGCGGTACGGGAACCCGCTCAGCCGCGCTTCCACGAGTCGAGATTTCAATCCGGCGGTCGCCGCAGTGAGTCCAGCTGCCGGATCACGGCGCTGCCAGACAAAGAGTCCCCCGATCCCCGCGGCGACGAGGATCAGAGCCGCCGCGATTCCCATCCACCAGTTGCTGTGGCTCTCCGTCTTCGCCGGCTCAACAAACTCGGCCGCGTCGACCACGAGGATCCGGCAGTCGTCGCAATCCGCGATGTGCTGGACGATCGCGGCGCGTTCGGGATCGTCGAGCGTTCCTTCGACGAAACGTGCGAGGTCTTCGGCCTCCGGGTGAGCGAGGAGCATGGTCACTTCGGCACCTTCCCGCCATCGAAATCGATGCGCAGCGTGTCGGCTCCGTGGGTGAGCATGTCGGCAATGTCGCTCATCGCGACACCGGCTGCAAGAAGGGCTTCGCGCAACTTGGCCACGAGCCGGTCGATGCGGCGGTAGAGCTGCTTCTGATCGGCCTTTAGCATTCTGGCCATCGTGGAAACTTTCATCGCGTCGATGAATCGGAGCTTCATGATCAATCTATCCTCGGGCGGAAGGCGGTCGAGCTCGCCCGTCAGCACCGCGGCGGCGCGGCGTGCCGCGATTTCGCGCTCGCCGTTCAGCAACTCCTCTTCCGCCGATGCCTCTGACGCGGGCTCGCGAATCTCCTCCGTCCGCTCGACACTCGACTGCCGGCGCGGTTGCCGCACTACGATCAATGCAGCCAGCCTTTCCAGGGCCCGGTCATCGAGCTCTGTAAATTTTTGACGGACAATCGTGGAAGCTTCCGCGATTCCGAGGCCGTCACGGCTGACCAGACGCTCGAGAAAGATCGCGGCGTCGCCTCCCTGCCTGGCGCGCATCGACGGCCGCCACTTGCCCCATTCGTGAATCTTCTGATCGAGGTAATGGCGCTCGACGACGGTCGTCAAATACGTGGCAAGCGTGGCTTTCTGCTCGAACTTCCGCAGCACCGCGTAGTCGTTCTCGATGATCTTGAGCTTCGATGCCGATGCGAAATCCTCGGCATCGGCGCCCGAGAGGCCGAACTTCCGGCATACGAACGCGATCACGCGTTCGATGAGCGAAAGATTGTCGAGGAAGAACGTTTCCCAGTTCATTGGCGATGCCGCGAACGGCAACGATGAGCGTCTTGTTGACGGTGTGGCGATTCTAGACGAAGTACCACCGTTGCCCCGCACGGAAATCGCCGGAAATACGGAACCTTCCGTTACTTCTTGGCCACGTCGGGCATGTGCTTCGACGTCGTATCGACGAACGACACCGGCACGCCCTCGCGGATGCGATGCGAAACCTCCTGCGCGTCCCAGTTCGTCAGCCGCACGCAACCGTGCGACGACGCGTAGCCGATCGAATCGGGATCGGGCGTGCCGTGCATGCCGTAGTGCGGCTTGCTCAGCGCCATCCAGACCACTCCGACCGGCGAGTTCGGACCGGGATTCAAATGCGCGTCCGGCTCGCTGTCCGGCACTTCGTGGTAGAGCGTCGGGTCGTAGTGGAAGTGCGGCATCGGCGCGATTTTCACCACGTGCACAGTCTCGTCGGGCGACGGGTCGTAGGTCGAGCCGAGCGTCGTCGGCGCGTGGAAGATCAAGTTGCCGTTCGCATCGAACGCGTTGTAGGAGTTGCCCACGATCGAGATGACCACTTTGGCGATGTCCGGCTGGTCCTGCGTCATCGGAGGGCGCACGTTCGGCGCGTTGATCGTGGCCCCCGCCTGCAACTCATTGATCTTCACATCGGGATTCAGCAGTTCCAGAAAATCCTCGGTGCAATGAAAGCGCTCGGCCAACTCTTCGCGTAGCGACTCGTAGCAGAGGCAGTCCAGCTTGGCCTTTTCGTACGGACTTTCGGGGATTTGCACGAAGGGACCTTTCAGGTCGCCGGCCGTCAGTGTGTAGGTCGTCACCACCGGCGCGTCCCCGGCCGCTTGAGCGATGGAACGGAATGTGGCTTCGTCGACGTCGCCCGTTGCGTCCATCCCGTGTGCTTTCTGCCACCACCAGACGGTGATCGCCGAGTTCCGTCCCCAGCGCCCGTCGATCACACCGACCGAGAAGTGCGCGCGGTCGAGATAGACCTGCGTTCGCAGCACCGAGGGGCCACGCACGTCGCCGGTAATCGGAAGATTGACCGGAGCGCTGTTGATCGAGTTCGCGTCCAACCCTTTGAACGATTCCTTTTTCCCGTGGACGATCTGAACGTTCAGCGGCGCCGGTGTTTGCTGCGCCTGCTGCGCAGCCTGTTGCGCCGCGGCCTGTGCCGCCTGCTGGGCGCGAAACGATTGCAACTGCCGCCACTGCTGATCGAAGCGCTGCCGGTCGAGATCCTGCTGCGTCGGCGCCGGCTCCTTGCCGCCCATCGGCGTGGACACGTCAAACGCGTCCGACACCTTCCGCACCACCTTCGTCGCGGCGTTCTCGGCCCGCGCCTTCGTCTCATGCGCCTGCTCACGATTGCAGGCAATCAGGAGAGCCATCGCGAAAACTGAAACCACTGTCCGTCGATTCATGCGAGTCACCAAAGCAAAGTTGAGGCCGCGGGAATGCCGCGAACGCGACGTGGCCGCTCCGAAGGCTCCAGCGAATCAAGACTTAAAAGGAGAGAATCATGCGAACTGCATGTCGCATCCTCGCTGTAATCACAATTCTGCTAACGCTTCCCCTCCATGCCGCTGATTGTCCGACGCCGAACGATTTCGGCGGGACGGTCGCGCTGTCAGGTAACGCGTCGAAGGTCACACTGAAGAATCCGGCGAAGGGCGGTTCAGCCGCGAAAATCTGCCTCCTAACCGAAGGGGATCTCGAAAACAACCACACGTGTAGTACGGCTGATGCCCTCACTGCGGCTCCGACTGTGGTCGTCGGTCTCTGCACGGCGGGAAAGGACAACTTCAACAGCAACCTGACGTCCGACGCTATTGCCGCCGCCGACGCTATCCTCGTGGAATTTCGTCCGGCCGAGGCGGGCCAAACGGTCAAGTTCCTTCGTGTTGAGGCAAAGGATGCGGCCGGGAAAGATCTCAATCCTTCGCCAGTGACGAAGGTCGTCGCGACTGCCGGCACCCCTGATTTTTCCACTGACTCGCGATACAAGGTCTGGCTCTACACCGGCTACACGTATCTTCGAACCAAGAACGACTTCAAAGATGGGTACCCAGAGCTGCTCGCGCGCTTTGAAACCCGCTTATTCGATGACGCTATTTACCTCGAACAGACCGATCCCGCGAAGTTCGATCGAATGAGAAAACACCTGTGCCTCAAAACCGACCATTGCGGCTTTTTTCCGCATTTCAACGTCTTTCGGCTGTATGGGGAGACAGGCTTGACCGGAACCACGGTGGCAAGCACGAGCACGAGCATGACAAACCCGCCTGTCACCACGACCACGGTCACGGGAGTGAAACAGGCATTCTCGGGCAACGTGGGTCTTGGGTACGGTTGGACGCTTCCCGTGACAACCAGACCCACGCTCCCCGGAGAAGCTGGAGACACAAACGCATTCACAATTTTGGCCGTTTCCCGACTCGGAATCGTCACCGTGCCTGGCGTCGATGCAGATACCACAAAGAACATCGTTGCCAAACCCGGCACGACTGCCTTCAACTGGAGCACTGGCATCAGAATCGAAAACGCAAATTTGTTGAGAGGCAAGGGTGGAAACTTCGAAGGGGCGTATTTTGAGTTCGGATTCGGCGAGAACGAGCAGTTCGCACTGAAGAAGGTACCTCGTCTTCGCGTGGATGGGCTGGTGCCGCTACCTGCCGGCAGCGATCTCGTGCGATTCGCGCTGCGGCTCCAGCTTGATACCACCCGTCCATTTAACCGGAAAGAAAACAGCGAATCGAATGGAGAGATCCGTATTTCCGGTCTCTTCAACATCGATCTGAAGGAACTGGCGAGACGATTCGGTGGCGGTAAGTAAGAGCTGGCAGGCGCCGGAGCACTGCTCCGGCGCCTGCTAAACTCGATAGAGGTGATTACCTACCTCAAAGTCCGCAACCTTGCCATCGTCGAGGAATTCGCGATCGAGCCTGGGGTGGGGTTGAACGTGCTGACCGGGGAGACGGGGGCGGGGAAGTCGCTGCTGATCGATTCGCTCGAGTTTCTCCGCGGCGCGCGCGGGTCGACGGAGATGATTCGCGCGGGTGCGGAGCGGATGACGGCTGAGGCGGTGTTCGATGTGCCGCGCGCGCCGCATGATGCGCTGGATGAGATCGGCGTCGACGCGAGCGAGGCGGAGGTCATCGTCAAGCGCGAAATCGGTACGAACGGCCGCGGGCGGGTACTCATCAACGGCTCGCCGTTGTCGGTGCGCGAGTTGGGCGTGGCTATGGACGCCTTCCTCGAAATCCACGGGCAGCATGAGTCGCATGGACGCGTCGCCGGGCAGTCCTATCGCGAGCTGCTCGACGACTACGGCGATCATGCGGCGCTCGCCGCGGGCACGCGCGAGGCGCATGCGGATTGGAACCAGGCAGCAGGCCAGTTGCGCGAGCTGACTGACGCGCAGCGCGACCGGACGTTGCGGCTCGATCTGTTGCGGTATCAGATCGACGAGATCTCGGCGGCGAAAATCGATCCGGCTGAAGAGGAGTCGTTGCGTGGCGAACGGAGCATGCTCGCCAACGCGCGGCAGCTCGCCGAGGCCACCAGCGGCGCGTTTGCGCTGGTCGATGATGATGAATCGTCGGCGCTCGCGCAGCTTTCGCGGGCTCTTCACCTCGTAGAACCGCTGGCGAAGGAGATCACGGAAGTCGCAACCATTGCGGGTGAACTGAAAGACGCCATCTATCGCCTTCAGGAGACATCGCGCGGACTCTCCCGGCTCTCCGATTCGGTGCGTCACGATCCCGCGCGGCTCGAAGAGATCGAAGACCGCCTGGTCACGATCGAGCGTCTGAAGAAAAAATACGGCGGGTCCGTCGAAGCCGTCCTCGCCCACCTCGGCGCGATCCAAGACGAGTTCGAGCGGCTCAACGACTACGAGACCAGCGTCGACAAACTGCAGCGGATCGAGGAGCAGCGCTTCGCGACCTGGCGGAAGGCGGCCGAAGGGTTGTCGGCGGCGCGAAAGAAATCCGTGAAGAAATTCGAGAGCGCGATTCAGTCGGAGTTGAACGATCTGGCCATGGAGCGGACGACGGTGAAGGTTGTCGTCGATGCGAATGATGCGTCGCGCGAACATGCCGTTGCGCATGGCATCGACCGCATCGAGATCCTGATCGCGCCGAACCGCGGCGAGGAACCGAAGCCGATGCAGCGCATCGCATCGGGCGGAGAGCTTTCGCGCATCCAGCTCGCCATCGCTGCGGCGCTTTTCAAGGCGTCGAACAAAGCCGCGGCAGCGACGCTGGTGTTCGATGAGATCGATGCCGGCATTGGTGGACGTGTGGCCGAGGTCGTTGGGAGGAAGTTGCAGGAGCTCGCGGGCGGCAATCAGGTCATCTGCGTCACGCACTTGCCGCAAATCGCCAGCTTCGGGACGACTCATTTCTTCGTCTGGAAGGAAGACGCCGCCGGCCACACGCGCGCGCGCATTCGCAGGCTCGAATCGGAGGATGAGCGCGTGAACGAAGTGGCGCGAATGCTCGGCGGCGAAACGATCCCCGCTTCCGCCGTCATGCACGCGCGCGAGTTGCTCGAGGGCGCGCGCGGCCGGCCGGCGAAGGCGCGCCGATGAAGCGCTGGCGCGTCGACCGCGAACCGTCCGATGACGTGCTGGATGAGATCGCGGACCTGCTCCGCGCCGGCGCCGTGGCGCTGCTGCCGACCGATACGATCTACGGGCTGCACGCGTTGGCGGCGAACGGCGAGGCGGTGGCGCGCATCCGATCGATGAAGGAACGCGGCGATCAAAAACCGTTCGTCATCATCGCCGCCTCGGCAGAACAACTCGACCAATTCGGCGTGACGATTCCTGACGTGCTCCGGGAAATCTGGCCGGCGCCGCTGACGGCGATTCTTGCGTCAGACGCAACAACCATCGCCGCGCGCGTGCCCGATTTGGCGTGGCTGCGTGCCCTTCTCGGCCGAACCGGGCCACTGATTTCAACCAGCGCGAACCGCAGCGGCGAGCCGCCGATTACGACACCTCAAATGCTCGCGCAAGACTTGTTCGAAGCGCTCGATGCGGTGCTCGATGCGGGTCCTCGCGAAGGTCAACCTTCGACGATCGTGGACTTTACCGGCGAGGAGCCGCGCATCGTGCGCGAAGGTGATCCGGGCTTTTCACAGTTTCTGCGGAAAAGGCTGTGGAAAGCCCTGTGAAAAACTCGAAAGCCCGCGCAGAATGCGGGCTTCTGACCGGTTTGCACAAATCCGTGGGCGAAATCGCCTAATTGTTGGATTCATTGTAGTTGGGTGTAATCCCGTGTCTGCTTTGCAGCGTTTTTTGTGCAATAGCCCAAGTCGGTTTGCACTTTCCACATGCCTCTTGACTATCCTGGGCCGTTTTTGCCGGCTGTAACCGGTCCGTGCAACTCATGCAAACGTGTGGACTTACGGTCGCGTTTGCCTCGGGAACGGCTCTGAATGCGACCTTGCGATGCGCGGTAATTGGCGGATCGCCAACGTCGTGATCGGCGCTAGAATCCGCCCTCATGACTACCGTCACCGAGCCGCAGACTCAGCCCGTGCGCGAAGCGGCCGCCGCACCCGCCCGGCAGTTCGTCAACTTCATGTTCTTCAAAACGGATCGCTCGTGGCGGCGCGAAACTGCCGAGGTGAAAGCGGAGGCGAAACGCGAATTCGTGGAAATCGTCCGGCGCCACACCGGGCCGATGATGGTGCTCCCCTACTCGACCGTCGGCATCAAGCCGAACACCGACTTCATGTTCTGGCGCATCGGCTACGACCTCGATCCGTTCCAGCAGATGGCCGCCGACATCAACAAGTCCATCCTCGGCCGCTACCTCGACATCCCGGTCTCGTACTTTTCGATGACCAAGCATTCGCAGTACGTCGACGAACACGTACACGAGGGGCAGGAAGGCCGCCGTCTGCGCATCGTGCCGGGCAAGAAGCCGCTCCTTTTCGTCTACCCGTTCGTGAAGACGCGCGACTGGTACCTGCTCCCGCAGAGCGAGCGGCAGCGAATCATGAATGAGCACATCGCCATCGGCCACAAGTACCCGCGCGTCAAGATCAACACGACCTACTCGTTCGGTCTCGACGATCAGGATTTTGTGGTCGCCTTCGAAGCCGATTCCGCCGCCGAGTTCCTCGATCTCGTGCAGGAACTGCGCGAAACGGAGTCGTCGAAGTTCACCCAGCGCGATACGCCGATGTACACCTGCCGCCGCGCGACGGTCGAGGAGATTCTCGATTCACTGGGGTAGTGACCAGTGACACGATCCGCCTGCATCGACGACTTCGAGGCTGGCCAACATGTCACCTTTACGAAGACCTTCGCCGAGGACGACCTGCGGCGGTTCATCGAAATCACCGGCGACGTGAATCCTCTGCACGTCGATGACGACTTCGCCGCAGACACTCCGTTCGGCCGCCGCGTCCTGCACGGCATGCTGACTGCGTCGATCTTCTCCACCATGGTAGGAATGCTGCTGCCGGGAACGGGCGCGATCTATCGATCGCAGACGCTCACGTTTCTTCTTCCGGTCCACGTCGGCGAAACGGTGACCGCGCATTTCGTCGTCCGCTCCGTCGACCGCGCGAAGCACCGGTTGGAAATCGATGCATGGATCGAGAATGCGTCGGGCGCGCACGTCATCGAAGGCACCTGCGAAGCGGGATTGCTGCGCGTTCGCTGACTGAGTTCGCAATCAACTGCCGCGAGTAGACGAGGATTCACTGGGCTAGCGATTCGCTACGGCTCATGCCCAACGGATGCGCACGAAAAAACGCCCACATCTCGCGCGTCGCATCGATACGGTCGTTGCCAGGCCCGGCGAACCAGTTCGGGAACGCCTCTCCGCCGAACCACTGGTGACCTGCTCCATTGACGCTGTAGAGCATCACGGTCGAGCCGCCGGCGCACGCGGTGTACTCGCGGCGCGTAACGTCAGGCGCGAATGCCGATTCGATCGGCGTCGGTGCGCATTGATTTCGTACGGCCCATTTCGCCCCCCACGTGGCGATGTTCGGAAAGCGCACCGCATCCGGCGAAATCGGTGACACGCCGCCGTTGTATGGCGCGAATGGATCCTCGGTGCCGTGGAACATGATCGCCGGCACCGGCCGCGGGTCGGTGCACCAGTTCCACGGCAGGGTTTGCGCGGCGCCCACCATTCCGACCGCGGCGATGTGATCGGAGAGCGTGCACGAAAGCACGAAGGCCATGCCGCCGCCGTTCGAAAACCCGTTCGCGTAGATTCGTTTCGCGTCGATGTTGTACGACCCTTGAAGTTTGTCGATCAGATCTGCGATGAAGCGGACGTCTTTCATCAGATCGGGTTCGTCGGCCACGTGCCAAATCCGAGGACCCGGACCGTCGGCGCCCGATGGATACACAACGATGAAGCGTTCGGTGTCAGCGAGCCGGTTCCACCCGGTCATATTCATCTGCTGCGCCGGCCATCCGCCCGCGCCGTGCATGCTGATGACGAGCGGCGTCGCCTTCGCGCGGTCGTAGCTGGGCGGCACGTAGAGCACGTACTCCCGTTTCTCGCCGGACGAGACGATCGAGCCGTTGGCGCGATTGTGAAGGTAGAAGCGGACCGCTTCGCCGAGCGCAAAGACTGCGGGCAACGTGATTGCGATCAGAACAGTGCCGAGGACGGCGTAGCGGCGGGCGATCATCGGTGACGGTTCCAGGCGAGCGCCAGCGGCGCGGCGGAAAGTCGTGCCAGCGGAACGGCGACGATTGCGACGAGTATGAGGACGTAGCGCCGGATCAACACCTCGGGGAAGGTCCAGGCGAGCACGCCGTAAAAAGCGAAGACCGTCCCGGCCCAAAACAGCGCTGCGAAAACCAGCGCACGGTCGGTGAGCAGCTGCCGGTCATAGAGCCGGATGGCGATCTCCGCGGCGGCAGCGAGTTTCAAGCACACAAGGATCGCGAAAATCCAGCCGCCGGCGTTCCACAACATTGCAATCAACCGTTTGTTGGTAATCACCCAATGGGCGGCCGGAACGACCATGCCGAGGAGCGCCAAAGTCACGAAGACGCTTCCCTTGATGAGCCATTCGCGGCCGCTCATTCCGATGTACAAACTCTGCACGAGTTGCTTCCAGGTTGTCGCGAGCAACGCGATGAATACCAGCAGCATGGCTACGGCGGCGCGGGGAACGCCAACGACTTCCGCCAATCGATGCATTCGATCGATCACAAGAGGCAACGTCCCCGAGAATTTCAGGGCTGGCGGAACGGCCACGAGCACGAGAAGCCACGCCGCGAGCATGCTCCAGATCGTCACCTTGAGTTTGGCGGCGATCAGCGATGCGCTGGTAACCGGGCGCGTCGCGATGAACCTCGTCATGGTCGAATCGCTGACCGTTGCAGCAGCGAAAAGAGCCATGAGCGGCGGTGTCGTCAGCACGACGATCAGCATCTCGAAGACGAGCGCCGGCGTGTCGCGGAAGAGAAAAAGCAGCGCCAGCTCGAATGGCAACACGATCGCTACCAGGGCCGGCAGCGAACGCCCATGCTGCCGCCACTCCAGCCACATCTGCGCCCGAGCCGGCGAGCGAAAGTGTTCGCGCCGGCGCGGAAGGGCGAGACGTCCCAGTCGAACGAACAGCGGCCGCCAATCGGGATCGTCGCCGCGCCGCGCGCGTGCAATTGCGTAACGCGCGGTGACATAGGCGAGCGGAACGTGCGGCGCGAGGATGGCCAGCATCACCAGCTCGCCCGCTTTGACGTTGAGCGCGACCATGATGACGGCGTCGATCGCTGCGAGCCAGACGACGGTGATGACCACGCGCAAACCAGGCAGCGCGTACGGCATCCATGTCAGAGCCTGCGTCCACGCCAGTAGCGACGCCGCCAACAACGCGGGCCAGATCACCGGTACGTCGATTCCGGATGGCCACAGCGCGAGCAGTCTCGTTACCGCCCAGAGCATGATCATCGCTGCGGCGCCGTAGATCATCGGCCACGCTGCAAGAGCGTTGTTCGTGACCGGCAACGTGAACATGCGCGCGGGATACATCGATCGCCGCGCCGAAAGGTCGCCCGCAAGCCCGAAGCTGAACACCGAGACGAGATAGAGAAAGGTCGCCGTGAGTGGGACAGCCACCACCAATGCGAAGCTCTGCTCGTCATCGATGTGGACGCGCCGTCCCGACGCGTACAGAAACATCCTGAGAATCGCCATGGCGATCGGATAGCAGGCCAGCGCCAATAGTCCCCAGCGATGGCGCCGGCGGAACTCCCATCCGATTGCGGCGGCGGCAGATCGCATGGCTACCCCTCGGGCGCCGCGCCCGCTGCATGGGCGATGAAAATCTCGTCGAGCGTCGGCAGCCGTTCGCCGGCGCGATGCGACTCTTTGATCTCGTTCAGCGGTGCACTCACTACGATCCTCCCGCCGCTGATCATCGTGACGTGATCGGCCACCTGCTCGACTTCCTCCAGCAAGTGCGACGAGAAGAGCACCGTCCGCCCCTCCTCGGCGACGCTGCGAATGACTGCGCCGAGAATGTCGCGCCGCACGATCGGATCGAGACCCGAGGAGGGCTCGTCGAGCACCAGCAATTCCGGCCGATGCGCAAGCGCGATCAACAATCCCGCGCGCGCTTTCTGCCCCTTGGAAAGACTCTTCACTTTCGCCATCGGATCGAGCGCGAACATCTTCCGCAACTCCTCGGCGTACGCGTCGTCCCAGGCCGGATAGAAAGCGCGCGAGTAACGAATCAGTTCTTCGATGCGCATCCAACCCGGAATGTCGTTTTCTTCGGAGAGATAGCCGACGCGCGACAGCACGGCCACCGGATCGGCGACGGGGTCATAGCCGAAGATGCGCACCGAGCCTTCCTGCGCGCGCAGCAAGCCGAGGATGTGTTTAATCAGCGTGGTCTTGCCTGCTCCGTTCGCTCCGACCAGACCGTAGACCGAGCCGCGCGGCAGCGACAGCGTCACCGAAGCCAGCGCCGTCATGGCGCCGAAGCGGCGCGTCAGCTCGGAAACGGCGATGACGAATTCACTCATTGAAGCGAATGCGGATGGATCGGGCGAGTGTACCGCCAACCGGCGCGTTCAATGCTTCGCCGCGCGATGCCGCGACGGAGGACATGGACCGCGGTTCACGAGTACCGATACGGTGTGGTCATTGTTGGCCGTGACGATGTCGAGGTACCCGTCGCCATTCACATCGGCTACGTCGAAGACATTGACCGGCCCGCCCGCATCGATGGTGATGCCTTCGGCGAAATCGCCCGAACCGTTGCCGCGATAAACGTGAAGACTCGTTGACAGGAGATCGCTGACGATGATGTCGGGATGGCCGTCGCCGTCGAGATCGCGCACGCGCAGCTGAACGGAGAAACTGATGGTTCGTGCATGTGCGAGCTGTCTTCGCGTTTGAAACGTTCCGTCGGCATTTGCGAGCGTGACGAAGACAGGCTCGTTCGCCGATTCGATGTCGTTCGTGTCGATGATGTCGGCGATTCCATCGCCGTTCACATCTGCGAACGTGCTGCTCCGATCGATTCCAGGACCCGCGGCAATGGTCGACACCGTCACGCCGTCATTCGCAAAACGGAGGATTGCAAGTTGACGCAAGTGCTCGCTGACCAGGACCTCCAGCGCGCCGTTGATCATGCGCGCCGATGGCCAATCGCCATTCGCCAGTTGCGTGTCGAATGTCGTCTTCGGTCCCAGCTCTACACCAACAAGTCCGCGAAACCGATGGATGCGAACCGGATTGCCGGAACCGAACGAAAGGCTTATGACGTCGGGCGTGCCGTCGTGGTCATAGTCGGCGATCAGTGATGGACCGCCGTGCGTAGCGGTTCCATACGAAGTGCCTCCGTCGAACTGCAGACCGCCCTCGCCGCGGAAAACGGCAATGCCATTCGCCCAATAGTTGGAAACGAGGAGGTCGGGAATCCCGTCGTGATCGAGATCGCCCACATCCTGCAGCGTCTCGCCGAAGCCGGTGGGGATCAATCGTTCCGCGGCAAAGGTACCGTCGCCGCGATTCGGCAGGATTGAGAACGCCGGTAACTCGTCGACTTGGTTGCCGGAGGCGATGATCTCGGGCGCGCCGTCGCCATCGAGATCGCGCACGAGCAGGGCGCGGTTCGCAGTCGAGGCGTAACGCACCGGCGCGCGAAATCCGGTCCAGCTGCAATCCGCGGCCATCGCCTCAGCGGCGACGAACGAGAAAATGGTGATCAACAGCCAATGTCGTTTCATGCCGCGCGAAGTCTACGCAGGCGATGTGAACGCTTCGACGCCCCTTCGCGACGGTTCGGTGAGGACTACGTCCCCGCGATGATGTTGTGCGTTTCGATGATGTCCGGCGTACCAGGATCGACGCCTACTTCCTGCAGGATCGGCATCAACGCCTGACCGAAGCGCTCGAAGTTCTCCATCGTGTCCCAGATGTCCGAAACACGCAGAGCGTCGGTTGAGCCGAACGCAACGTGAAAGAGCCTTCCCTGAGGCGCGCCCGCGCCAGCTGCGTCGAGGCGTTTGATGGTCTCGCCATACTGCTGCGACGACATCGATTTCGGGACAAAGCGAACGACGAATGGCATACGAATCTCCCTTCTCTTTGGACGATGTACGCTGCCACCGGCCATCTGGTCGTATCGTTTTACGCCTAACCTTCGTCGCCGCGCACCGTTTAAACGATCGCAGGAGGCGACTGATGCGAAACACCATCCTCGGCGTTGTGGTGATGGCGATGGGTTTGTCCATGCCGGTGCGCAGCGAGGAACCGCGCGCCGAAGTGCTGGTGCTCGGCGTCTATCACATGGCCAATCCCGGACACGACATCTTCAACATGCCGGCGGACGACGTGCTCGCGCCCGGACGCCAGCAGGAGATCGCCGAGCTGGCAGCAGTGCTGAAAAAGTTCAAGCCGACGAAGATTGCCGTCGAGAACGATTCGCAGCGGAAGCTGAACGAACGCTACGCGCAATACCTCGCCGGTCAATACGTCCTGACCACGAACGAGATCGATCAGATCGGATTACGCCTGGCGAAAGAGTTGGGCCATTCGACGATCTACGCGGTCGATGCGGACGGCGATTTTCCGTTTCAGCGCGTCGTCAATTTCGCCAAAGCAAAAGGAGAGTCCGCGAAGGTCGATGCGCTCATGGCCGACATCGGAGCGATGGTGAAGGCACAGGGCGAATACCTGAAGAGCCACACGGTCCTCCAGACGTTGCTCTACATGAACGCCGATGCGAAGGTGGCGCAGGACGTCGGCTTCTACTACCGCGAAGCGAACTACGGCGAGCCCGGCGACTACGCGGGGCCCGATCTGCTGACCGAGTGGTACCGGCGGAACATCCACATCTTCAACAACGTGACGAAGCTGGTGGCATCACCCGAGGACCACATCCTGGTCATCTTCGGCGCCGGCCACCTCGGCTGGCTGCGCAACGATTTCGCTTCCGATCCGACGCTGCGGCTACGGAAACTGGAAGAGTTCACTCCTGCAGCTCATTGACGTTTGATGCCGTGGTACCTATCATCGATAGCTACCATGGCGAAAACCTCTCCGAAGCGGCATACCGCTCGCGTTTTCAAAACCGGCAGAAGCCAGGCGGTTCGCCTGCCGAAAGAGTTTCGTTTCGACAGCGACACCGTGCTGGTACACCGTGACGGAACCTCGGTCATTCTCGAGCCGGTTCACGAATGGCCCGCGGGATACGTCGAGTCATTTGCCGGCGTCCCGGCAGATTTCGAGCGGCCCGCCCAGGGCAGCGTTGAAAAACGCCGCAAGCTTTGAATCGGCATGAAGTTCCTTCTCGACACCGATACCTGCATCTTCGCTCTGAAGCAGCACGAGACCGTTATCGGGCGCTTGCTTGCAACGGCACGCGAAGACGTCGGGGTAAGCGTGATCACCGAGGCGGAGCTGCGAACGGGCGCCGCGAAAAGCTCGTCTCCCCTGAAGACTCTTCACAAGATAGAGAGTTTTCTCCGTCCGATCGCGCTGATCGATTTCACATCCGATGACGCAATCGCGTATGCGGCGGTGCGCGCCAAACTTGAACGTACCGGTACGCCGATCGGTCCTCTCGACACGCTAATCGCAGCGCAGGCCGTTGCTCGCAAGCTGACCATCGTTTCGAACAACGAACGTGAATTTCGTCGCGTTGCGGGACTCGTCATCGAAAACTGGTCTCGCTGACGATCCACAAGGAACGGTTTCACGCGGAGGCGCGGAGATGCGGAGCGTGGTGCGCACCGCCGCAAATACAAACGGCGTGGCGAGAACGACGGCTATACTTCGGCCACAAAACACTAAGGAGCAACTATGCGAAAGATGTCCGGGCTCGGCATTTTTGTCGCTGTATTTTTCTCGATCGTCGTCCATGCTCAGCAGGGCGGCGCGGTTCGCGGGCGTGTCACGATCGCGTCGGATGGATCGCCGTTGCCGGGCGTTACCGTCTCGATCGATGAGCCAAACCTCAACACAGTCACCGATGCGGACGGTCGCTATCAGATCAACGTCCCCGCCGCGCGCGCCGGGCAGAGCGTCAAAGTCAGCGCCGCGTTGCAGGGGTTTCAGACGCGTACGGCAACGGCCACGCTTGGAGCCGGCGAGGTGACGGTCGATTTTGCAATGCGGGTTTCGTTCGGCCAGGAGATCACGGTCGGATCGCGCGCGGTGAATGCCGAAGCCGAGAAAGCGGTGCCGGTGGACATCATCACGCACGCGCAGATCGAGTCAGCGCCGTCGACGGAGACGAATCAGATCATCCAGAAGGTTGCGCCTTCGTTCAACTTTCCTCGGCCGACACTTTCCGACGGCACCGACAGCGTCCGTCCCGCGACGTTGCGCGGGCTGGGTCCCGATCAGGTGCTGGTCATGGTGAACGGCAAGCGGCGGCACGTCGCTGCGCTCGTGAACGTCAACGGCACGGTGGGCCGCGGCTCGGCCGGCGTCGACCTCAACGCCATTCCGGCCTCAGCCATCGACAGCGTCGAAATCCTTCGCGACGGCGCGGCCGCGCAATACGGATCGGACGCCATCGCCGGTGTTCTCAATCTGGTTCTGAAGTCAGACGCGCAGCCGCTGAAGCTCGAAGTAAAGGGCGGCGCGACGACGCACGGCGACGGCCAGATGGTCGACTCCAACCTCAGCGGCGGATGGAACGTCGGCCGCGGCGCCGTCTTCGCGACCGTCGAGTACCGCGACCGTTACGACACCAATCGCGCCCTCAACGATCCGCGCGATCAGATCGTCAAGGGCGACGCCGGCAACAACGCCGTTCCCCAGCCGAACACGCACTGGGGCGACGCCTACGAGCGCGACATCATGTCGCTCGCCAACCTCAATCTTCCGATCAGCGCGGATGGCAAGCAGGTTTTCTACGCGTTCGGGACGTACGATCTGCGGCATGGATCGGCGGGCGGCAACTACCGCCGCGCGCTCGATTCCACCGACTGGCCGCAGATCTATCCGCTCGGCTACCTTCCGCTGATCGAGCCGCGAATCGCGGACCAGGCGTTGACCGCCGGCGCCCGCGGCCAGGCGGGCTCGTGGTTCTACGATGCCAGCGCCGGCTACGGGCGTAACAAGATGGATTTCTACGTCCGTCACTCGCTCAACGTTTCGCTTGGTCCGGTGGGGAATCAGACCTCGTTCTATGCCGGCACGCTCGGCGACCGGCAAACCACCGCGAACGTCGATTTCTCCCGCGGCTTCAATATTGGACTGGCGGGACCGATCAACGTAGCCGCCGGCGTTGAATACCGGCGTGAGGGTTATGAGATCACCGCCGGCGAGCCGAATTCCTACATCGACGGAGGCAAACTGAATCAGGCTGGCGGCAAGGCTGCGCCGGGGTCGCAGGTGTTCCCCGGCTTCCGTCCCTCCAACGCCGTCGACACGTCGCGCAACAGCAAAGCGATCTACGTCGACACCGAAGGCGATGTTCTCGCGCAACTTCGCATCGGCGTCGCCGCGCGCCACGAGAACTTCAGCGACTTCGGCGGCACGACGAACGAGAAGCTCACGCTGCGCTACTCACCTGCCAAGCCACTCATTTTCCGCGGCGCCGTCAGCACCGGTTTCCGCGCGCCGTCGCTCGGCCAATCTTGGTTTTCAGCAGCCAGCACGAACTTCATCCGCAGCACCATCACCGGCAACGTCGAGCCGTTCGACGTTCTGACCGCGCCCGTGAGCAGTCCGATTGCGGTGGCGCTCGGAGCGAAGCCGTTGCGCCCGGAGACGTCGCGGAATTACAGCGGCGGCGTGGTCTGGCAGGCACTGTCCAATCTGGAGATGACAGCCGACTTCTTCCACATCGACATCAAGCATCGCATCGTGCTCTCGGGCAACTTTACGCAGGCGCAGGTGCAACCGATTCTTCAGCCGTTCGGCGCAACCGGCGCGCGCTTCTTCACGAATGCCATCGACACGCGGACGAACGGATACGACCTCGTCGTCAATCATCAGCATCCGTTCCTGACGGGCCGGCTCGATCTTTCCGCGGCGTACAGCAATAACAAGACGCAGATCGTCAACATCGCGCCGACGCCCACGCAGCTGACCGGCCTGGGCGCGGTGTTGTTCGACCGCGGCGAGATTCGCCGGACCGAATGCGGCCAGCCGCGCGACAACACGCGTCTCATGGAGAGCTACACGCAGGGTGCCCTGAACTTCACTGCACGTGAGAGCCGCTACGGAGAATTCTGCAGCGCGACCATCAATCCGATCGACGACCAGACGTATTCACCCAAATGGCTCACCGATCTCGAGCTCTCCTACCGTTGGAACAGCTACACGTTCGCCGTCGGCGCCGAGAATCTCTTCGATACGTTCCCCGACAGAAACCTGCGCGCCGGCACTCCGTCGGGCTCCGCGCAGGTAGGCAGCGCGGGCGTGTTTCTCTACCCGATCAACTCACCATTCGGGATGAACGGCCGCTTCCTCTACACGCGCGTGAGCTACAAGTTCTGATCGTACGTCAGGCGCCGGCGGAAGCATGCCGGCGCCTCTTTTTCGGCGACGATGCATAATCGCGCCGTGAGCAGCGGTCCTGCCCCTGAAATTGATCTCTTCGCGGCCGTCGTGGATGGCGCCGGAGTCGGGATTGTCGTCCTCGATCCGCAGCGGCGCATCGTCGTCGCCAACGCCGCCTTCTGCGATCTTCTCGGATGCGCGAAAGACGATGTGACAGGAATCGAGGAGCGCGATCTCACTGACGACTCCGACGCCGGCCTTTTTCAGGAGCTGCTCTCCGGCGTCCGGACGCGGTACACGATCGATAAACGCTATCGCCACAAAGACGGCTCCGCCGTTTGGGGACGCGTAACGATGACGATGCTTCGCGGCGAGTACGCGATCGCCGTCGTCGAGGACATCACCGAGAAGCGCGACGTCGAGCAGGCGGCCGACGAGGTTCGCCGCGCGCACGAGCGGTACGCGCTCGTCGCCCGCGCGACCAACGACGTCATCTGGGATTGGGACGCCGAGCACGGCACGATCGTCTGGAACGACGCGCTGCAGACGATGTTCGGTTACGCGCCCGATCAGATTGACAACCGGCTGCAGTGGTGGGACAGCCATCTGCATCCGGCGGACCGCGAGCGCGTCGTCTCCGGGATCAACGGCATCATCGAGAAGGGCGGCTCGTCGTGGACGGACGAGTATCGCTTCGAGCGCGCCGACGGCAGCTTCACCGAGGTGCTCGATCGCGGCTATGTGGCACGGGCTGAGGATGGGACGCCGATGCGCATGATCGGCGCGATGCTCGACGTGACGGAGCGCAAGCGCGCCGAGCGCATCGCCACGTTCATGGCCGAGGCCAGTGCGGTGCTGGCGTCGTCCCTCGATTACCACGTCACGCTGGCCCGCGTGGCCGAACTCACCGTGCCGGTGCTTGCCGATTGGTGCATCGTCGATCTTCGCACCGGCAACGAAACCTACCAGCGGCTGGCGATCGTGCATGAAGACGGCGCGAAGGCGGATCTCGCGCGCGACGCGTTCGGCGACGACGTCCGCGAGGTCATCATCAGCAGCACGCCGAAATTGATCGAGCGCGTTGCCAACACGATCGACATTCGCTCCGCGCTGATCGTGCCGCTCGTCGTCGTTCCAGGTGACCGTCCGCTCGGCGCGCTGACGCTGGCCATGAGCCACTCGCGGCGGGTGCTGTCGGAACGCGATCGCGCCGTCGTCGAAGACGTCGCGCGCCGCGCGGCCATGGCCATCGAGCACGCGCGCCTTTACGACGACGCGCAGAAAGCGAATCTGGCCAAGGACGAGTTCCTGGCCATCCTCTCCCACGAGCTCAGCACGCCGCTCACGATCATCCTGGGCTGGTCCGGCATCCTCAGCCGCCAGGATGTTTCGCCCGAGGAATTGCTGCAGGGTGTGGAGAGCATCCGCGCCGGCGCGCTGGCGCAGGCGCAACTGATCGACGACGTCCTCGACCTCTCGCGCGTCACGACCGGCAAGCTGCGTCTCGACGTACAGCCGGTTTCGATCGGACAGCTCGTCGCCGATTCGCTGACCGCCGTCCGCGTCGCTGCTGCCGCGAAACGCATCGACCTCGTCGCCCCCGACACCACCGCCGCCGGCACGGTCCTCGGCGATGGCAACCGGCTGCGCCAGGTGATCTGGAACCTGCTGACGAACGCGATCAAGTTCACGCCTGCGGGCGGCAAGGTGACAGTGGAGTTGGAGAACACGCCGGCCTCGGTGCGTCTGATCGTGACCGATACCGGCAAAGGGATCGCGCACGATTTCCTCGGGCATGTTTTCGAGCCGTTCCGGCAGGGCGACGCCTCGACCACGCGAGCGCACGGCGGCCTCGGGCTCGGTCTCGCAATCGTCCGCCATCTCGTCGAAGGTCACGGCGGCACGGTGGCCGCGTTCAGCGATGGCGTCGATCGCGGCGCTCGCTTCGTCGTGGAATTGCCGTCGGTGCCGGAGTTGTCCGATGCGGCGTCCGGCAAGGATCTCCGTGCGTCGCGCTCCGAACTGGCCGGCGTGCGCGTGCTGTTCGTCGACGATCAAGCGGATGCGCGCGAACTGGCCCGCGTGATTTTTTCCAACGCCGGCGCGGAGTCGACCATCACGTCGTGCGCATCGGAAGCACTCGAGGCGCTGGAGCGGCTGCCGGTGGACATCGTGGTAGCCGACATCGCCATGCCCGAGGTCGACGGCTATGCACTCATCACCGAGATCCGCCGCCGCGATGCGCTCGCGCAACGGCACACGCCAGCCATTGCCGCAACGGCGTATCGCAGCGACGACGATCGCGACCGCGCACTCGCGGCCGGATTTGACGCGTACGTCAAGAAGCCGATGGACGCCGCGGCGCTGACTTCGACCGTTGCCGGCGTCATGGCTACAGCGCGCGGGTAAATTCGCTACGACTGGCTACTCGCGCGGATGCCCTGCACCGCCTCGCTGAGCTTGTCGATCTCGAACGGCTTCTGCAGCACGAGAGTGCCCGGCGGGAGTCGGTCGCCTAGATAGCGGGCAATCCCGGAGAGGACGATGAGGTGCGGCCGCTGGGGGAGCGCGGCCATGGCTTCGGCGACTTCAAGGCCGTTCTTCTTCGGCAGCATCAGGTCGAGGATGACGATGTCGTACGCGCCCGACTGAAGCATCGCGATGGCCTGCTCGCCATCCGAGGCGATGTCCATCGATGTCGTTTCGCGGGCGATGAGCGTGCGGATCAGCCCTTGTAGTTTCTCGTCATCCTCGACGATCAGGACAGCGCATCGTGGATCGCTCATGAAGACCGCTGGGCGCCACCCTATTTGCCGGCTTTGTCGATGACGAGCTTCTGTTTGCCTTCGCAGGTGATCAGCTTGCCGGTGACGTTGACCGTGCCCGCGGAAGCGAGCTTGGGAACATCGGCTTTGCTCATCTCGCAGACGGCGTAGGTGGACTTCGCCGTCGTGAACGTGCAGTCGTCGCCCTTGCAGGCAACTGTGCCGCTGAGGCTCACCGGCTTTCCTTTGGATTTCATTTCACAGCTCTTGCCTTCGCCGGCGAGAAGGGTCGACGCGGCGAGAGTCAGCAGCGAGGCGAGAATCAGTTTCTTCATGACAGCTCCTTCTGTTGAGGCGAAGATTCTAATCGATCACTCGATCCGTTTGCCCGGCACGTTTGCGCCGTTCTGGTGAAGCACAAGACTCGTGGCGCGGCCGGTGGCGTCGACGACAAACGTGATTTGCGCGTCGACGACTTTGTAGAAGAAGTTGCGATCGTCCTCGGCGAAAATCTCGAAGTTTGGCTGGCCGGTCGCCTGTGCGAAGACATGATCGCCGTCGCGCGTAACGGTGATGACGAAAGTCGGCGCAAGCTCGTAGCGGCCGGCATAGCGGTCGAGAACGGCCGGATCAATCTTCACTTCATGGCGCTGCTTCGGAGGCTGGATCAACGGGATCGCGGGATCGAGCAAATGCGCGCCGATGTCGTCGACACCCGCCGCCGTGGATGTGTTCGACAGGACGACGATGCCCGTGCGGCTTTTCGGATCGAAGCCGATCCACGTGCGATATCCGCCGGTTCCGCCGTTGTGCCAGATGATCTCGTGTTCGTTGCGGGTGGAAATGTGCCATCCGAGGGCGATGTCGAGTCCTGGTACGCTGGTCGGGCGGCGTGTGGCGAGCATGGACGCCATCGACGATGCGAGCGGCGACGTTTGCAGACCGAGGTTCGCGCCTACGAATGTGAGCAGGTCGTTTGCGGTCGACCGCAACGCACCCGCGCCGGCCAGCGTCGGAAGATCCCAGTTCGACACCGGCTGAAGAGCAGCGTCGTGCCCGATTGCGAGGCGATCCTTCATCGCTTTCGACAGCGTGATGGCGGTGCTCTTCATCGCCAGCGGCTGCAGAATTCGTGTCCGCACAAGCGTCTCGTAGTCGGTCCCGGCGCGGCGGGCCAGTGCGTGGCCGAGCAGGCCGCCGCCGAGGTTCGAGTATTCGTACTTTGAGCCGATGTCGCGCGTGAGTTGGACAGTCGCGAGGAACTCGTACAACTGTGTCACGGTGTAATCGGCGTATGGATTGGCTGGATCTTTCGGATTGAAGTTCGACGGAAGCCGCGGCAGTCCGGAAGTGTGCGTGGCCAAATCGACCAGCGTGATTTTCTTCCCGCCGCGCTCCGGCATCTTCACGTTCGGCGGCAGGAACTTGGAAACCGGATCGGTGAGCGCCACCTCGCCGCGATTCACCATGTCGGCGAGCAGCAGCGATGTGAAGACTTTCGTCACAGAGCCAATCTCGAAGACGGTGTTCGCATCGACCGGCTTGCCGTCCTTCGCGGTCTTGCCGTACGCGACGACGCGCCGCCCGGTTGGATCGATCACGCCGACGACGATCCCGACGCCTTGGTGCTGCGCATCGATGCGGTCGGCGAGGATGGCGCGGATATCAGCGTCGGATACAACCGCCGCGAACGCCGCATGCGGGAGAAACAGGAGACTCAGAACGGCTGCGATGCGCTTGATCACGATTCCTCCTGAAGACGCGCCAGCGCGTCAATCTGCTTTTGATAGCGGCGAGCCATCCACATGTTCAGCGGAATGGCGGCGAGTGCAAGCACGACAAATGAGACGACTTCGAAGCGAATCATCCTGATGACTTCCGGATGCGCCTGCGCGAAGCCGGCGAAGAAGACAAGCGGACCGGGAACGAACAGCAGCATGCGCTGCCAGAAGCGCGCGCCCCCATGGAAGTCGCGCTGCCGCACAAGTTCGTTGCGAAGATGCGCCAGCGTGTCGTTCGCATCGATCGAAGGCAACCGGAAACGATTCGCGCGGAGCTGCCAGGCCATAAAGCTGATACCGATCATCAAGAGAACGGATCCGATGGTCTGCAGCGTGTTCATCCCGACGAACATCCAGGCGACAAAGAACGCAATCAGGAACGCGCAAACGAGATAGCCATCGATGGTGCGCCGGCGCACCTTGCGGTTGATGGCTTCGATCCTCTTCCGGATCTCCTCCCGGCTCATACGAAATCCGCTGCCGCTCTGCTCCTGCCAAACCGCCGCGATGTCGTCACTTTCCATGGCGTGCTCCTCGGCCGAAGCGGCCGGCCAGAATCTTCTTGATGCGATGGATTTTCGTGGCCACGTTGCCCGCTGAGATTCCGGTGATCTCGGCGATACCCGCGGCGTCGGTTCCTTCGAGATAAAGGAGGATGACCTGCCGCTCGATCGGCTTCAGTTGCTGGATGAATTCGCGCAACCGCTCCAGAGATTGCTGGCGATCGAACTCCTCCGAGTGGCCGCTCGCCGGAACGTCATCCACATCGTCGAGGCTGACCAGCGGACGCTTGCTGGCGCGCTGATGCCGGATCACATGCGATGCAGCCACGTTGTGCGCGACCCGATACACCCATGTACGCAGGGAGCAATTACCGGCGAACCCTTCGAAACTGCGCCAGATCGCGAGGTGAATGTCCTGCAGAAGATCGCGGCATTTGTCGCGATCGAATTCATACGAGCCGGCCAGCCGCTCCAGCGCTGCGCCATATTCGCCGGCAGCCTCCTCGTACAACGCATCCTGCGACGCCATCTGCCGAAGTGTCCTCCGAATGAGGTAGTCGGCGAAGAGGCTCGTTTCTTACAGGCGATTACGTCCGCGTCCACGGAACGTCGGCTACGCCGTTCTTGTGATTCGCGAAGCGCGCGGCGACGAAGAGAAAATCCGAGAGGCGATTGATGTACGTGATCGACGACTTTGTCGCTTCGTCGGCGTCGTTCAGCGCGACGACCAGCCGCTCCGCGCGGCGGCAGACTGTGCGCGCGACGTGAAGCTGCGACGCTGCGAGAGTGCCGCCCGGGAGGATGAACGTCTTCAGTGGCGCGAGCTCCGACTCCATCGCGTCGATGTCGTGCTCCAGTGACGTTACGCGCGCGGCTGGCGGTCCCGCGAAGCGCGACGTTCCTGGCGACGCGAGGTGCGCGCCGATGTCGAACAAGTCCGACTGAATCGCGTGAAACTGTTCGTCGAGCGATGACAACGGCCAGCTCGCGCGGGCAACGCCGAGGACGGAGTTCAGTTCGTCGATTGTGCCGTAGGCCTCGATGCGCGCGTCGTCCTTGCGAACGCGCGCGCCGCCGAAGAGCGAGGTTTCGCCGCTGTCACCGGTGCGCGTGTAGATCTTCACGAAACCTCCGCGCCTCCGCGTCTCCGCGTGATCACGCCTCGGCTTCGAGCTGCCGGATCCGCTCCTTCACCACCATCTCGGCGAGATCCGGGATCACTTCCCACGCGATGTTCCGCACCACCTGCTCCGACATCAACTGCACGACGCGGCGGGCGATGCGGTCTACCTGCTCATCTGTCAGATCGGTGATCTGCGGGTTGACGTCCGTGATCTGCGGATTCACGTCATCGGTGATCTGCGAATTGACATCGTCCGTGACCTGCGAGTTCACGTCGTCCGTGATCTGATTGTTGACGGGCGGCGCAAAGGACGAATCGTCGGCGGCGAATGGCGACTCGGCCGGCGCCGATTCCGCGAACGGATCGGTAGCCGGAGCCCAGGCCGGCTCGCTCGACGACGCGGCGGCCATCTGCTCCATCTCCTCGAAACTCATGCGCGGAAATGCGCGCGTTTCGCCGCCGAATGCCGGCGGCGCTTCGTCCCACGGCGATGCTTCCGGCTCGGCGGGCGCGCCCAGCGTCTCAAACGGCGGCGGCTCGGACGGCTGCGAGGCCTCCGCCATCTGCCGCATCTCTTCGAAACTCATCTTCGGAATCGCGCGCGTGGAAGCGTCATCCTGTTGCGGCTCGTCCCACGGCGACGGCTCGGGAGCGGGCGGCGGCGGTTCATGGGCCGCCGGAGTTGCTTCGAACGACGGCTGCGACGCCGACGCCATCTGCTCCATCTCCTCGAAACTCATCCTCGGAAATGCGCGCGTCTCGCCGCCGAATGCTGCCGGCGTTTCGTCCCACGGCGACGTCTCCGGCTCGTGTACCGGCTCCGGCATGGCCGGCTGCGGCGCGGTCGGCGGCTCGTTCGCCATCTGCTGCATCTCCTCGAAACTCATGCGCGGAAACGCGCGCGTCTCGCCGCCGAACGCGGGTTCGGACGGAGAATCGAACGGCATGTCCGACGCGAATGCAGGCGTCGCAGCGGGAGCAGCCGCGAAGATGTCGTTGTCGTGCGTGAACGGATCGGCGGCGGGCGGCGCATCGAACGACGGTGCTTCGTTGAACAACGCGGCCGGCTCCGGTTCAGGCTCGGCAGCCGCGTTCTGACTCTGCTGAATCAGCTCATCGACCTTGTGGATGAGGCTCTGCGACTCGAACGGCTTCGTCACCACCGCATCGCAGCCGGCCTTGTCGGCGCGGTCGGGATCGAACGGCTCGAACGTCCCCGTCAGCAGGATCACCGGAATGTTGCGGTACTCGGGATGCGACTTCACGTACTCGCAAACTTCGTAGCCGTTCTTCTCCGGCATGATGATGTCGGAGAGGATGATGTCCGGCCGCATCTCGGCCAGCTTCTGGATCGCCTTGGCCCCGTTGTTGACCGCCGTCACCTCGTAATCGCCGTCGGAAAACGTCAGCTCGACGACTTTCTGAATGGTGATGCTGTCGTCCGCGAGGAGGATTTTCTTCGCCATGGAATTCACTCCGATTGGATTTCCGGCAACTGTAGCAGTTACGCGGGATGCTGCTGCTTCTCGCGTTTGAAGACCATGCCGATGTGATCGGTTGCACCGGTCTTGAAGTTGATCGAGGTGATGCTGACCAGTTCCCAGCCGTCATCGCCGAGGCGGTTCAACTCCTCGGCGCGCCGCGGATCCATCGAGTAATTCTCTGACCGGACGTTGATGATCTTGTACTCCCAGGTCTTCATGGGTCCGCCCCTCCCAAGTGCTGAACGCTAAGGGCGAAAGTGTAGCAGTTTCGAGCGAGTGGGGAGTCGGGAGTGGGGAGTCGGAGCGAAGCGCGGCGTTTTTGATATGGTCGCGCCCCGCGAGTCAGGATGAGGAGCCGGCACTCGGAGGCAGTACAAACTCCGACACCCGACACCCGACACCCGACACCCGATTCACGCCATGCCCGACCGCCCATTTCTCGTCCTCATCGTCCTCGACGGCTTTGGCTGCCGCAAAGAAAGCGAATCGAACGCAATCGCCGAGGCGGACACGCCGCGCTTCGACCGGCTGTTTCGCGAAAGTGCGTGGACGACGCTCGATGCCTCGGGGCGCGCAGTCGGTCTGCCGCGCGGACAGATGGGCAATTCGGAAGTCGGTCATCTCAACATCGGCGCGGGACGAATCGTCGATCAGGACATCGTGCGCATCGGCAAAGCGGTCTCGCGGCACGAGCTGGAAGCGAATCAAACGCTCGTCGATGCCGGGAAGCACGGTGGCGCAATTCACTTCGTGGGATTGCTGTCGGATGGCGGCGTGCATTCGATGCAGACGCACTTGCACGGGTTGATCGACGCCGCGATCAACCTCGGTGCGAAGAACGTTTTCATCCACGCCATCCTCGACGGCCGCGACACACCGCCGAAATCTGCCGAGAAGTACCTCGGCAATCTCCTCGCGCACATCGAAAACAAACCGCAGGCGCATCTGGCCACCGTCATCGGCCGCTACTTCACGATGGATCGCGATAAACGGTGGGATCGCGTGCAGCGCGGCTACGACCTGATGACGCTCGGCGTCGGTACGCAGACGAAGGACCCGCTGGAAACGCTGCGGCGTTTTTACGAGCAGAACGTGACCGACGAATTTGTCGAGGCGATCGCGGTCCTCACGCCCGAGGGCGCGCACCTCGGACGAATCGAAGACGGCGACGCGGTTGTCTTCTTCAACTTCCGCGCGGACCGCATGCGTCAGATCGTGACAGCGTTCAAGGACGATGATTTCGAAGGCTTCCACCGCGCGGTCCGGCCGAAGGCGCATCTCGTCACGATGAATTCGTACCGCGAAGACTGGACGCTTCCCGTCCTCTTTCCGCCGCAGGAAATCCGCAACCACCTCGGCGAAGTCCTTTCGCACGCCGGGCTGAAACAGCTCCGCATCGCCGAAACCGAAAAGTACGCGCACGTCACGTTTTTCTTCAACGGCGGTTCCGATACTAAATCGCAGGGCGAAGAGCGAATCCTGGTCCCGTCCCCGAAAGTGGCGACGTACGATCTGAAGCCGGAGATGTCAGTCTTCGAACTTGCGGACAAAGTCGTGGAAGCAATCACGTCGAAGACGTTCGACGTGATCATCATGAACATCGCCAATCCGGACATGGTCGGCCACACCGGCGTGATGAAGGCCGCGGTCGAAGCCGTGCATGACACGGACATCGCCGTCGATCGCATTCTCACAGCCGTCGAGAAAATCGACGGCGTCGCATTGATCACCGCCGATCATGGCAATGCCGAGCTCATGTTCGATCCCGCCACGAACCAGCCGCATACCGCGCATACGACGAATCCCGTGCCGCTGATCCTCGTCGATCCGCACAAACGTTTCGGCTCGCTGCGCGACGGCGGCTCGCTACAGAATGTCGCGCCAACGCTGCTCGACATCCTCGGCATCGACAAGCCGGCGGAAATGACGGGCGAGTCGCTGCTGGAACGGAGTAACCCTTGATCCTCGAACAGATCACCGAACAACTCACCGAAACGCTCACGTCGCGCGTGCTGACCCTCTTCGGCCACGCGGTCGATCGCATCGTTCTGCAGGCGCCGCCGCGACTGGCCATGGGCGACCTGGCCACGCCGCTCTGCCTGGAATTGGCGAAAGCGCTTAAACGCAAGCCGCGGGAGCTCGCCGAGGCGATGGTGAGCGGACTACAACTGCCGATGTTCGTGCAATCGGTGACGGTCGAGGGCGCCGGCTATCTGAACTTCCGTTTCGACCGCGGCGCTTTCACGGCGGCGCACATCAGCAACGTCATGGCGCCGGGCGCCGCAACTGGCGAACGCGTCATCGTCGAGCACACCAACATCAATCCCAACAAAGCCGCGCACATCGGGCACCTTCGCAACGCCGTCCTCGGCGACACCTATGTTCGCTGCATGAAGTGGCTCGGCCATCGCGTCGAAACGCAGAACTACATCGACGACACCGGCGTGCAGGTGGCCGACGTCGTGGTGGCGTTCCAGCATCTCGAGCCGAAATCGCTCGCCGAGGTGCGGGCCATGACTGAGGATCCGTCGGTCAGATTCGACTACTACTGCTGGGATGTCTACTCGAAGATGGCCGCGTACTACGCGGAGAATCCCGAGGCCCAGCAATGGCGGCGCGACACGCTTCACGCGATCGAAAAGCACGAAGGCGACACATTCGAATTCGCGTCGACAATCGCCCGCGCCATCGTGAAGCGCCACATCGCCACGATGCTGCGGTTGGGCATCACCTACGACCTGCTGCCGAAAGAGTCGGACATCATCGCGCTCCACTTCTGGGACCGTGCCTTCGAGCTCCTCAAATCGAGCGGCGCCGTCATCCAGGAGACGGAAGGCAAACACAAAGACTGCTGGGTGATGAAGCTCGACGAGAGCGCCGAGTTCGAAGGGATGAACGAGCCGGACAAAATCCTGGTCCGCTCCAATGGCACGGTCACGTACACCGGCAAAGACATCGCCTATCAGCTCTGGAAGTTCGGCCTGCTCGACCGCACGTTCAACTTCCGCAAGTTCTCAACCTACGACGACGGCCACATCCTCTGGGAAACGACCAGCGGCGAAGGCGATTCAAACGCGCCGCGTTTCGGCGGTGCACAAAAAGTGGTCAACGTGATCGACGTCCGCCAGTCGTACCTGCAGAAAGTCGTGAAGGAAGGCGTCCGCCAGCTCGGCCACGCGCGCGAGGCGGAGAACTCGATTCACTACTCCTACGAGATGGTCGCGCTCACGCCGGCCACTGCGAAGGCGCTCGGCATCGACGTCTCCGAGGAGGATTCGAAGAAGCCGTACATCGAAATGTCCGGCCGCAAAGGCCTCGGCGTCAAAGCAGACGATCTGATCGACGCGCTGCAATCGAAGGCGGCGGAGTCGGTGCGCGAAGGCAGCAAGCGCGAAGGATTGACGGATGCCGACGTCGACCAGCTCGGCCGCGAAATCGCCGTCGCCGCGCTCCGCTATTTCATGCTCAAGTACGGCCGCAACAAAGTCATCGCTTTCGATTTCAACGAAGCGCTGACGTTCGAAGGCGACTCCGGCCCCTACCTACAGTACTCGACCGTCCGCGTCGAAAACATCTTCCGCAAGATGGCCGAACGCGGCGTCGAATCGAAGCTCGATCCGGCCTCACTCGACGCGCTCACGCTCAACGAAGGGCTCACCGACGAGATGTGGGAGCTGGTCCGCCTGAGCGCCGAACTGCCGTCCGCGATCCGCCGCGCCACCGACGCGTTGGAGCTGTCGATCATCACGCACGACCTCTTCGTCCTGGCGCAGAAGTTCAACAGCTTCTACCACAAGTATCCGATCCTCAATGAGAAGGACCCCGCCGAACGCCAGCGCCGCGCGGTGTGCGCCGACGTCTTCCGCCAGACCATGCGCGCCACACTCGGATTGCTCGGGATTCCGGTACCGGAAAGAATGTAAGACGTTTTTCACCACAGAGACACAGAGAGAGCTCTGTGTTCTCTGTGCCTCTGTGGTGAAATCGGTTTTCCGCCCCCTCTGCTACAATCCCCCACCGCGGCGCGTCCAATCGCCGCACCACATCATGCGATTCGATCTACAGGACGTAGCATTGCGGACGCTGATCGTCGTCGCGGGCGGACTCGCGGCTGTGTTGCTGACGCTCAAAGGGCAGGGGCAGGCCCTTCCCGCGCTCGCGGTGGGCGGCACGCTCGGGGCCTGCGTAATGGCGCGCTTCGGGCCTAGCGAACAGTAGGCAGCGCTGAACTCTACGCTTCGCCTGCCCGCCGAACGTTTTCGGCCTGGAGTCCTTTCGGACCCTGCTTGACGTCGAACTCCACGCTTTCGCCTTCGTTCAACGTGCGATAGCCCTGCGCCTGGATCGCGCTGTGATGCACGAACACATCTTCGCCAGTGTCGCGCTTGATGAATCCAAACCCTTTATCGTTGTTGAACCACTTGACTGTGCCTACTTCGGGCATTTCCTACCTCCGGCCGGATGAAACCGGGCTGCCCATGAATTCTGCAATGTTCAGGCCTTGCTTTAGACCCCCCTCACCAGATCAGGGCGCGATTCATCCCGATGCGCTGAAATCCGAGCCGCTCGTAGAGGGCGATGGCCGGATGGTTGAAGTCGTTCACGAACAACGTGACCGTCTTTCCCTTTCGCGCACAGTGGCCGCACACCTCACGGAGCAGCGCGCGCGCGTGGCCGTGGCGGCGGAACCGCGGATTGGTCCAGACGCCCATCAGCTGCACGGTCTCGTTCGTCACGGCGGAGTATTCGCACTTCGCGGCGATCTGACCGTCGACCACGCGAATCACGGATCGCTTCTGCTCGACCAGCTCGCGGACCCGTTCGCGGTATCCGGCCGCGTCGCGCTCCATCGGATCGATGCCGACCTCTTCGCGGTGCATGGCCGCGCACGCCGGAATCACCGCTTCCAGATCGCGCATCGTGGCGTAACGCGACTCCTTCAGATCGGGATAATCGAGCCGGCCGCGGATCGCGTAGACCGGCTGATTCAACCGCACCACCGTCGGCGGATCGAGCCGCGTCCGCAGCCGTAGCCAGAGCATCTCCACGAGGTGCGCCGGCGAGATGATGGCCCGTACCGGCAGCATGCGCGTGATGATGCGCTCGGCGATGACAGCGATGGCGGTTTCGGTGACGTCCTGCGGCAATTCGCAGTCGCCGGCCACCACGATGTTCGTCGCCAGCGATGCTACGAGCACGACATCGCGGTTGTGCCGCACCTCCACCGTCTGCGTTGACGATGAAAAACGCTCCTCGAGGACGCGCGAGATCAGATAGACATTGATCAGTGGATCGCGCCGGAGAAATGCCAGCGCCGAGGCGACGTCGTCGTTCCCAACCGGCTTGATCGACCAGCGTCCTTCGATCGGCAGTGTGGCCATGAGAGCCTATTCTGTCATCCTGAGCCGCCGGAGCCGTGGAGCGCGAAGCGCGGAAGCGGCGCAGGACGGCGAAGGATCTCAAGTACGAGGCCTGCGCTGAAATCCGGTTTCAGCAAATGTAGCGCATCTCGAGTTCCTTCGCCGTCCTTCGGCATCTCCGCCGCTTCGCGGCTGCGTGCCTCCCGGCGGCTCTGGATGACAAACGCTACAGCTGCGAGCTCGCCAGATACGCCAGCCCGTCCTCGGCCTTGTGCCAAAGGCCGCGGTGTTTCCACTCCTCGAAATGCCGCTCTTCGCAGAACTTCAGGTCGTCTTCGAACACCGCCTTGAGCTGCGACGCGAGGCCGGCGTCGAGCACGCCCATGCTCACTTCGTCGTTGAGCTGCAGCGCGCGGCGATCGAAATTCGTCGAGCCGACGCATGACCAGACGCCGTCGACGATGATCACTTTCTGATGCAGAAGCGTTTTCTTGTACTCCCAGATCTTGATGCCCTTTTCGAGCAGCAGTCCGTATCGATGATGACTGGCGTGCTGGACGATCGGGCTGTCGGTCGACGTCGTAGCCGGCACCATCACCTTCACATCGACGCCGCGCTTCACGGCCTCACCCAGCGCCTGCAGCGCGTCATCATCCGGCAGCAGATACGGGTTCTGAATGATGATCTCGTGCTTGGCGCCCTTGATGGCGAGGTAGTACAGCACCTGCACCGATGACACGCCGCCGGTCGGCGAGGTGTACGCGAGATGGGCCGGCGTCGAACCGGCCGGGCTGAGGTGCGGGAAATACTTTTCGCCGGCCATGATCTCGCCGGTCTCCTCGATCCAGTTCTCGCTGAACGCCGCCTGCAGACGGTTGACGATCGGACCTTCCACGCGCAGGCCGGCATCGCGCCAGTGATCCTTGTCCTGCCCGTGCCCCGTCCACTCCTCCGCCAATCCAAACCCGCCGAGGTAGCCGATGCGGCCGTCGATGATCATCTCCTTACGATGGTCGCGATTGTTGAGGCGGCCGAGGTTCGCGAGCGTCGGCGGATGGAAGCGGACGAACTTCACGCCGGAGTCGAGCATCAGTTTCGACAGCTCCTTGTCCATCTTGTGGCCGCCGGACGCATCGATCAGCAGGCGCACTTCGACGCCTTCCTTCGCCTTAGCCGCCATCGCGTGCGCGAGCTGGCTGCAAATCTCGCCTTTCCACCAGATGTACGACTCGACGTGCACGCTCTCCTTCGCCGCGGCGATGTCGCGCAGCAGGAGCGGGAAAAACTCGTCGCCGTTTTCGAGGAGCTGGATCTTGTTGCCGGTGTCGAGACTCGATTGCGTCAGTCCGATGATCGACGGCAGCAGTGCCGAGAACTCGCCGGCGTTTTTCACGTTGAGGCGCGGGTCCTCGCCGCGCTCCGCGGACCAGAGCACGATCGTCAGTCCGATGACCGACAGGATCAGGGCGATAAAGAGGATGAGGGGAACGCGGATGACGTGCGACGTGCCTCGCTTTTCAATCCACTTCGATTTCGACTTTGTTTGTTTCGTCAATTGCGGCTCCAGAAAAGTTGGGCGATGACCGGGTAGTGATCCGATGAGCCGGTAGCGATGGCGCGCGATCCGGCCACACGCCACCCCCAGTCGGCGAAGATGTAGTCGATCCGCTCGCCAAGCGTCGGATGCGTGATCTTGATGTCCGCGCCGCACAACTGCGCCGCGTCTTCCTTCTCGAATTTCGCCACCTCGGCCGCCGCCGGCGGCGCGTTGAAGTCGCCCAGCAGCAGGTACGGGTACCGGCTGGTCCGCACATGTTTGGCCAGACACTCCAACTGCACTCCTCGGCTTTTCGCATTGAGGCTCGACCACGCCGTGAGGTGCGCGACGTAGACGTTCAGAGTGGCGCCATCGATGCGCACGACGGTTTCAAGCACGCTGCGCGGCTCGCCAATGCTTGGCAGCGGATGTACGACCGCGGACACGATCTGACCGCGCGTCAGAACGGCATTTCCGAAGTCGCCGCCGAGACTTCGGTAGCTGCGCCCGTAGTAGCCGTTCATCCCCGTCAGCCGCCGGATCTCTTCGTACTGATTGCGAAACCGCACCTGCCACGTGTGGTCGTGAACTTCCTGCAATCCGACGATGTCCGGCTTGAACTGCATGATCGTCGCGGCGATTTTCGCGGCGTGGTCACCGTCGTACAACTCATCGTGACCTTCGATGTTGTATGTCATCACGACCAGCGGCCGCTGTTGCCGCGGATATCCAACGCGCTCCGGAAATGACACGACTCGGCCCGCCTCGTCGCGCGTCAGGATGCGCACCGACGGATCGACCGGCTTCGGTTTGCACTCCCCCGAACGGACCGTGTAGACCGCGAACACACGGTAAAGAATGAAGAGCAGCACGATCGAAAGGATCCCGAGGATCGGCCGCCGCACAGGAGCGTCGTCAGACATTGCGTGCTGTGCTGAGAGCGAGAACGATGCCGGTCAGGCAGTGTGGGTAGGAAAAGGGACGCCTCGCGGCTCTCCTGACTTTGAGGAGGACCATCATGCCGGTCTCGCAGCTCACCAATCCGAACATCATCTTCTTCATCACCGACGAGCAGCGGTTCGCGCAACACTGGCCGGCGGGATGGGCCGCACAGAACCTGCCGTCGATGGACCGTCTGGCGAAGAACGGGCTCACGTTCCTGAACGCCTTCACTGCAGCCTGCGAATGCTCGCCGAGCCGCGCCTCGATGATGACCAGCACCTACCCGCAGCAGAATGGCGTCGAAGTAACGTTCACAACCGCCCTCAATCCGAGCGATCCGAATCTTGCCAATGTTCTGGCCGCTGCCAATCCGGCGTATCCGCTGATCTGGAAAGGGAAGTGGCACCTCTCGTTTCCGGTGAGCGGAGGAAATTGGACCGAGGCAGACATCGCCAATCTGGCGCAGACGTACAACGTGCAGCAGTGGAACCCGCCCGACGCCGGGACGTCCCTCAGCGGCACGGCCACGCTCGGCGGCGGCAAGGGACAGAACGACCGGCGCTTCGTCTGCGGTCCCGCGCCGTCCGGCATCCCCGCGGAAAGCGTCCTCGATTTCATCAACAACTGCAACGGCAGCGATCCCTTCTGCCTCGTCGTCTCGCTCGTGAATCCGCACGACATCTTTCTCTACGCAAGCCAGTTCGAGGGTTCCGGGTACGAGGACGCGCCGTTCGAGCAGCTGCCGATCGAGCTTCCTGAGAACCAGTCCGACGATCTGACGACGAAGCCGGGCATCCAGCTCGCGTTCCGAACGAGCTACAACGCGTCGCATCCGCTGACGGCGGCGCAGCAAGCGAACTACGTGAAGTTCTACGCCTACCTGCAGACGCTGTCCGACGCGCTCTTCTGCCAGATCCTCGATGCGCTGACGGCGAAGAATCTCATCGACAACTCGATCATCTTCCGCTTCGCCGATCACGGCGAGATGGCGCTCTCGCACGGCATGCAGGAGAAGATGTACAACGCGTACGAGGAGTCGATGCACATCCCGCTGATCGTCTCCAACCCCGTACTTTTTCCCGAGCCCGCGGTGACGTCCGCGGTCGTCTCGTCGCTCGATCTCGTCCCCACGATCGCCGAGATCGTCGGCTCACCCGCCACGACGACGCTTCGCGGAACGAGTCTCGTCCCGATCATCAACGACCCCGAGGCCTCCGTTCATGAATACGGTGTGGTCTACACATACGACGACTCGTTCAATCAGCCGGACACGTTGTCCGGCCACATCCGCTGCCTCCGCACGCCGCAATGGAAGTACGCCGTCTACTACTCCTCGGCAGTCACCGGCGGCCAATTCGAGTACGAGCTCTACGAAATGACGAACGATCCAGGCGAGCTGACCAACCTCGCCTTCGGCACGGTCAGCGAACCAATCCAGCAGCAGTGGAACACGTTGCACACGCAGCTAACCGATCTTCTGACGACGCTCGGCCCATTGCCCACCGGCGACTTCACCTGGCCGGTGAATCCGGCAGGATCGAATGTCTGGAGTCCGGTGACGTAGGCTTCGGCTTAAGCCTAAGGCGCTCTTCTCCGTTGAAGCGGGATCACGAAAATGACGTCAGGCTTCTTACGATCGTCAAGTAACCTAGTCGCATGAGCGAGAAAGATCGCACTGCTGCGGTCGGTCCAGACGGTCGCACGTATCAGCAGTATCTCGATGAGCGCAGACTTCTCATCGATGGCGAACGTGCGGCAGGTGAAGGGTTTGACAAGATTCTTCTCACGCTTTGCGCCGGTGCGATCGCGCTTTCGGTAACGTTTGTCGAGAAGGTTGGTGCTTCTGGACAGTGCAAACCGTTGCTCTACACCTCGTGGGGTGTTCTTGCATTTGGTCTTCTGCTGAATGTTCGAGCCTTCTTGCTCCTTCAGAACTCCTACGATCGTCTCCTCGACATGAATGACGAGACCTACGACAGTGGAAGAACGAGCCTTACAAACCCGTTTCGAACACGAGTCGGCGACTACAATCACTATTCCTTCTGGTGCTTTGTAATCGGCATTACGCTCCTGCTGATATTCGCCGGCGTCAACTACCAGGCATCATCAAAGGCAACGCCACAACCGGAGAGGATGGTTATCACCGTGGAAGACAACAAGGGCATCATCACGAGAATCTTTGAGGTCCAGAAAACGGCTGCCGGCCCGAACGCGGTTAAACTCCCGCACGGGTCGCAGACTACGACGAGCGGTGGCAGCCAGTCCACGAATACAGGAACCGGCACTCAGCCCGCCAGCGGTACTTCAGGGAGACCGTTGGGTACGAACAAATAGCATCTCCTGACTTACCCACTGCACTGAGCCGACTGCTAGACCGCTGTCCTCTGCTTCGCCAGCATCTTCTTCAAATATTCGCCGGTCGGCGTGCCGGGCGTTTCCGCGATTTCCTCGGGCGTGCCTGTCGCGATGATGTAGCCGCCGCCGTCGCCGCCTTCGGGGCCGAGGTCGATTACGTGATCGGCGGTCTTGATGACGTCGAGGTTGTGTTCGATGACGACCACCGTGTTGCCGCGGTCGACGAGGCCGTGCATCAGGTGGAGGAGTTTGGCGACGTCGTCGAAGTGCAGGCCGGTGGTCGGCTCGTCGAGGATGTAGAGCGTGCGGCCGGTGGCGCGTTTGGCGAGCTCTTTGGCGAGTTTCACGCGTTGCGCTTCGCCGCCGGAGAGAGTCGTCGATGACTGGCCGAGTTTGATGTAGCCGAGGCCGACTTCGTCGAGCGTGCGCAGGATGTTGGCGATGCGCGGGATGTTGCGGAACGTCTCCAGCCCCTGCTCGACGGTCATGGCCAGGATCTCGGCGATCGACGAGCCTTTGTACGTGACCTGCAGCGTTTCGCGGTTGTAGCGCTTGCCGCCGCAGACGTCGCAGGTGACGTAGATGTCGGGTAGGAAATGCATTTCGATCTTGATTTGGCCGTCGCCTTTGCACGCTTCGCAGCGGCCGCCCTTCACGTTGAACGAAAAGCGTCCCGGCCCGTAGCCGCGCATGCGCGCCTCGGGCGTCTGGGCCATGAGGTTGCGCATCTCGGTGAAGAGCTGCGTGTACGTGGCCGGATTCGAGCGCGGCGTGCGGCCGATCGGCGATTGATCGATGTCGATGACCTTGTCGATGTGTTCGAGTCCGTCGATGCGATCGTGTTCGCCTGGCGTGTCGTGCGCGTCGAAGAAATGGCGCGACAGCGCCTTGTGCAGGATGTCGTTGACGAGCGTCGATTTGCCCGAGCCGCTGACGCCGGTCACGGCGATGAAGACGCCGAGCGGAATGGTGACGTTTAGGTTCTTGAGGTTGTTCTGCCGCGCGCCGCGAATGACCAGCTTGTTCTCGCCGATCGGGCGGCGATTCGGGATCTCGATCGACGCCTCGCCGCGCAGGTATTTCGCGGTCAGCGATGACGGGAACGTTTTAATCTGCTCCAGCGTCCCCTCGGCCACGACCTCGCCGCCGTGAACGCCGGCGCGCGGACCGAGGTCGATGATGTGGTCGGCAGTCTCGATGGTCTCCTCGTCGTGTTCGACGACGATGACCGTGTTGCCGAGGTCGCGCAACTCGACGAGCGAATCGATCAGCTTGCGGTTGTCGCGCTGATGCAGGCCGATGGACGGCTCATCGAGCACGTAGAGAACGCCCATCAGTTTGGAGCCGATCTGCGTGGCCAGGCGGATGCGCTGCCCCTCGCCGCCGGAGAGCGTGGCCGCGCTGCGGTCGAGCATGAGGTAGCCGACGCCGACGGAGCAGAGGAAGCCGAGGCGGTCGCGGACTTCCTTCAGGATCTTGCCGGCGATCAGTTCCTCGCGCGGCGTCAACTCAATCGTTTTGAAAAACTGGTCGGCATTCTTCAGTTGCAGTGCGACGACTTTGTCGATCGGCTGGCCGGACACAGTCACCGCGAGTGCTTCCGGCTTCAGGCGGCGGCCTTTGCAATCCGGGCACTTCATCGGCGTCATGAAACGTTCGACTTCTTCGCGGATGTCGTCGTTGTCGGTTTCCTTGTGACGGCGGGCCAGCATCGGGACGATTCCTTCGTACGTGCCGTTGTACGAGTACGTGCTCTCCGAGCCGCTGAACTGGAACTTAATCTTCTCGTCGGAGCCGTGAAGGATCACGTGCCGCGCTTTGTCAGACAGCGCGTGCCACGGCGTCTCGATCTTGAACTTGTAGTGTTTGGCCAGCGTGTGGATCTGACGCAGACGCCAGTTCTCGGCGCCCTCTTTCCAGATCGCGATCGCGCCGTCGGCGACTGATTTGTTCCAGTCGGGGATGATCTTTTTCTCGTCGACTTCGAGGAGAACGCCGAGGCCGGAGCAGCGCGGGCAGGCGCCGTAGGGCGAGTTGAAAGAGAAGAGGCGCGGCGTGATCTCGCCGATGGAAACGCCGCATTCGGGGCAGGAGTACGACTGCGACATCAACTCCTCGCGATTGCCTTCCTGGTAGAGGATCTTGACGAGCCCCTTCGACACGCGCGTGGCGGTTTCCAGCGAATCGGCGAGCCGCTGCTGGATGCCGTCCTTGACCACGAGCCGGTCGATGACGACGTCAATCGTGTGTTTCTTCTGCTTGTCGAGCGTGGGCGGATCGGCCAGTTCTATCGTTGAGCCGTCCACGACGGCGCGCGTGAAGCCTTCCTTCACCATCTGCAGCATCTGCTTGCGGTACTCGCCCTTCTTGCCGCGGATGTACGGCGCGAGGATGGTGAACTTCGTCCCCGCCGGCAGCATGAGCAGACGGTCCACCATCTGCTGAATCGTCTGCGGGCGGATCTCCTGGCCGCAATTCGTGCAGTGGGGCACGCCGACCGAGGCGTAGAGGAGGCGAAGGTAGTCGTAGATCTCGGTGACGGTGCCGACCGTCGAGCGCGGATTGCGCGACGTGGTGCGCTGCTCGATCGAAATCGCCGGCGAGAGTCCTTCGATGGAATCGACGTCCGGCTTCTCCATCTGCTCGAGAAACTGCCGGGCATACGCGGACAGCGACTCGACGTACCGCCGTTGCCCTTCGGCGAAAATCGTGTCGAACGCGAGCGACGATTTGCCCGATCCGGATACGCCGGTGATGACGACAAATTTGTTGCGGGGAACGACGACGTCGATGTTCTTGAGGTTGTGCTCGCGGGCACCGCGGATGACGATGGAGTCCATGGTTTAGGAGGACTCTAACTCCGCTGCAGCAACCGCTCTTCCCACGCTACGAGCGGTAGAAAACTTGACAACTCAGCTGACGACGATCTCGAAATCGTCCTCTTCCACGGCGGAGGGAATCTGCCCCTCGCTCAACGCCGCAACCAGCGCGTTCGGGTCGTGTCGCGTACGGATCACCTGCGTCCCGCCGTCGAGCTCGACGTGCATCGCGGCGTGTTCGTAGGCGAGGACGTCGTCGAGGTACGGCTCATCGATCTGCTGCCCGCGCAGGAAGCTTGCGAACGCGTCCGACTCCGTGCTTCCGAAAAACTCAGGCGGCACGCGGGCGAAGAAATCGTCGAAGAGTCCGCGAAGAAATTCTTCGCCGCGCGACAACATCAGCAGGCGGGAAGTGAAGGCGAAGTTGTCGACGATCATCCCCGCGCGGACCTGCCAGACCAGCTTCTGGAAGACGGGAATGGCGGGATCGGTACGGAGCGCATCTGCAAGCGGGCCAGCGACTTCGCGTCCAACAGCTAACGCGCCGAGGGTGTCTTGCCAGTCGCGCGGAGTGACGTCGACGATGGACGGCGTTGCCTCAACTCTCGCCGGCCGCTGCTCGACACGAGTTCCACGTGTCGTCCAGATCGTCCTCAAAGTTTCGACCTGGCTGCGAAGGATCGCCACGTCCGTTCGCGGAAGAGCCTGCGGCACCATTTCAAAAATGATTGCGTGAACGTTCGGCAGCCTCGGCACGACTTCCGTCGCGAGTTCCAGCAACGCCTCGGGCATCACGCCCGAGTGCGCGTCGAGCCAGTAACCGGCGTATTCGAATCCGCCGGCGACGTGAACTTCCCAGACGCGATCGAGCGGAATCTCGTCGAGAAACTCGCGAACGGATTGCCGGCCGTTCCGTTCGTTAGCCCACAGGTTGTGGAGGTCGAGGAGGATTCCGCAATCCGCGCCGGTCGCGACCGCGGCGACGAAAGCGCCATCACTCAATTCTCCGGGGCGCGGACGAAGGTAGTTGACGCCGGTTTCGACGGCGAACGGTACCGGTAACCGCGACGCCAGCGACCGCGCCATCACCGCTGCGGCTGCGGCTCCGGCGCGCGTCTGCAACGGCGGCAGGAGAAACCCCGCATTGAAAGGCACACCGTCATCGCCGAACGCGCGATTGAACGACAAATGCTCGCTCGCCCACGGCGCGTCGAACGTGCGGATCGCGTCGGCGAAAAGCGAGACCTGCTGCTCTTCGTGCCCGACCGTGCCGCCGACAGGACAGCCGACGCCGTGTACGAGCTTTCGCTGCGGTAACGCGGAGACGTGCCCGATGATCTCGTCATCGGGCACGTAGCGTTCACCACGCCGCCGCCAGAGAGTCTGCGGCTCGACTTCGATCACGTCGATCGGGAGACCGTCATCCTCGAGAAGCTTGCCGATTCCAGGGATGTAGACGACACCGACGCCGAGGTCTGGCAGCGGCATGGTCATCAACCTGCGGTCGGTCCCGACGCCAGCTCGCCCTTCTCATTGATGATGAAGGGATCGATGAAACGCAGGTCGAAGCCCGAGTGGCATCCGCCGCAGCCGAGCTTTCCGAGAACCTGCTCGGTCACGCGGTTCATGTGCTTCAGATCGTCGCTGACTTTCTTGGGAACGCCGATGTAAACGGTACGTGCAGCAGTGGCCATGTTTTTCTCCTCCGGTTTGATTTGAACTACGCGGTAATGGTGAGTCGGAGGCGCAAAACGTTTCATCGTCGCTGCCTTGACGCTTCGCGAGCGGTTGGCGTATAGCTCCGCGGCTTGGCTGCACTCCTTCTTTATCTCGCTACGACGATCGCGCTGATCGCCTGTTGGCGCAGGTTCGTGCAGCCGATGTCGCGGACCGCGGCGATTGTGCTTGTCCTTTTGCCTCTTTGTTTTACGGGCCGCGCGCTGTTGACGGGCAAGGTCTACTCTCCGGTCGATCTGCCGTTCATGTCGGAACCGTTGAACGCGTACGCGGCGGAGTTCGGCGTCCCAAAAGTGCACAACGGGACGCTTTCCGATCTCTACTGCCAGATCATTCCGTGGCGCAGCGCGGTGCGGACAGCGTTCGCGCACGGGGAGTGGCCGCTGCTGAATCCGTTCATGCTCTGCGGCGATATCCTGGCCGCGGCCGCACAACCCGCCCCCTACGATCCCTTCAATCTCCTCGGCATGCTCATTCCGCTGCCGCCGAGTCTGACCTTTGCTGCGGCCATGACGTTTTTCCTGGCCGGCTTCGGAGCATTCGTATTTTTACGTTCGCTTGGATGCGGCGAGCTGGCCTCGCTGGTAACAGCGGCCGGATGGATGTTCAGCGGCAATGTGGCGTTCTTCGTCGGCTGGCCGCTGGCGCGATCGTGGGTGTATCTGCCGCTGATCTTCTTCGCCGTGCGATGGGTCGTGCGCGAGGCGAGCATCCGCAGCGGCGTGCTCCTGCTCATCACCCTGACGCTGCTGATTCTCTCCGGCCATCCCGAGTCGCTGCTGCACGTGACCGCGGTCGGCGCGGCGTACGGACTCTTCGAAATCGTTACGACGCGCAAACGGATCGGACGAGTGATTGCGATCGCGTGCGCGTCTGGCGTCGTGGCGCTATTGCTGACGTCGATTTTTCTCCTCCCATTTCTTGAAGCATCGCAACAGACGCTCGAGCTGCGCACGCGGCTCCACGACCGCGCGATGCCGGTGCCCTTTATGCCGGAGCTGACTCAACGCCGCGCTGCAAACACGGTTTTCCCGTTCTGGGGCGGCCAGCCGTGGCGCGACTCATTCACGCCGGAGTTCGATCCGCAGACGGCGAGGACCGGCAGCATCGTCCTATCGCTGGCGATTGCAGCAATCTTCGTGGCGCGGCAGCGAAAAGAAACATGGTTCTTCTCTGCCTTGGCGCTGGTTTGCCTGTGCGCAGCATTTAGCGCCCCGCCAGTGAGCAGTATTTTGCACAAACTACCGTTGTTCAACATGGCGCTGAACGAGCGCCTCGCGTTCGCGGCGTCGTGCGCAATGTCGATCCTGGCGGGATTGACGATCGATGCTCTCGCGACGGCCGAACGAAAACGCGTCGCAATCATCGCGGCCGTCATCGCGCTCGCGCTCGCCCTCGGCATGTACGCAACATGGGCGCACGAGATCAAAGTTGGCGTCGATCCGAATGTCATTCGCACCGTCGCCTTCGCTGAGTTGTTGCCGCTGGCGGCCGTCGCGATGTTGCTCTTCGCGCGGACATCGCTTCGCATCGCGTTGCCGGTCGTTTTGATCCTGATCCTCGGGCAGCGCATCGTCGCTGACGGATCCATTTATCCCTCGCTGCCGCAGCATGATTTCTATCCGAAGATCCCGCTGATTCGCGCGATCCCGACCGAGAGCAAAGAGCCCTTCCGCGTCGCGGGCGAGCATTTCGTGCTGATCCCTGACACCGCGGCGATTTATCAGCTCGAAGATCCGCGCGGCTACGAGGCCATGACGTTCGCGCGGCTTGCGGACACGTATCCGGTCTGGTCGATTCCGCAGCCGGTTTCGTTCAATGCCATCGGCGATCTGCAGCCGCCATTTCTCTCGTTCCTCAACATCAAGTACGCGATCGTGCCGATGCCGGTGAAGGTGACCGACGGGTGGCGCGAATTGATGAAGGACCGCAGCGCGAAGCTGTTCGAAAACACGCGCGTGCTGCCGCGCGCGTTCGTGCCGCGGCACATCCGTTACGAACGCAGCGGCGGCCCGATCGTGAAGGCGATGACGGACGCGAAGGATTTTTCGGATACGGCCTGGATCGAAGCGCCGGAGATGGAGCCTCACGAGATCGCCAACGGTCCGGGGACGCTGACTCTGCACAAGGATGGATTCGGTCTGTCGATCGATGCGGTGATGGAGAACGAGGGCTGGATCGTCGCGTCGCAGTCGGCGTGGAAGGGATGGCTCGCGTACATCGACGGAGGCCGCGTCGAAACGCGTTTCGCGAACCACGCGTTTCTCGGCGTGTTCGTTCCGAAGGGGCGGCACGTCGTGAAGCTGCAATACCTGCCGGAGTCGTTCACCCGAGGACGCAACGTCTCGTTCACGACCCTCGGCGCGCTGATCGTCGCGGCGATCTTCCCGTCAGCGCGACGCCGATTCCAGAAGCCACGCACCGTACGCGTCTGACATCGACGCGATCGGCAGCACTACAAACTCCGGCACTTCGTACGGATGCCGCGCAAAGAGTGCCTCGCGAAGATCGTGAAGGTTGTCGTCGACGGTCTTGATGACCACGATCTGTTCGCCGTCTTCGGTGATGGTTTCCTTCCAGCGATAGATCGAGGTCACGCCGGCGATGATGTCGACGCAGGCGGCAAGCCGCTGTTCGACGAGTTCGCGCGCAAGCGGACGTGCGTCGAAATCTGCGGTGACGGTTGTCAGGACGATGACGGCGTTCATGGCGGTATGGTACCCACTGTCATCCTGAGCCGCCGGAGGCGCGAAGCGCCGCAGGACGGTCGAAGGACCCCATCAGTTCTGGCCTCATGAAACCGCTCCATCGGTTATCATGAAGGGGTCCTTCGACCGTCCTCCGCTGGCTCGGCTTCGCCTACCCAACTCCGACGGGCTCAGGATGACAATTGCTAGACTGCGCGCTTCGTGATCAAGCGCATCCTGCTCATCCTCTTTGTGGCCATCGTTGTCATCGTTGGCTACGAATGGATCACGTTTCCTGACGTGAGCGCGCTGGCAACGAAGCCGCCAACGACGACGGCGTTCATGGAGAAGCGCAAAGCGGAGTTGCGCGCGGCCGGAAAGAGCGACGCGATCGACTATCGATGGGTGCCGTACGCGCGCATCTCGCCGTATCTGCGCCGAGGCGTGCTCGTGGCCGAGGACGATACGTTTTACGAGCATGGCGGTGTGGATGTGGACGCGCTACAGGAAGCGATCCGCAAGGATTGGGAGCGGAAGAAGGTTACGCACGGCGGGTCCACGATTACGCAGCAGCTGGCGAAAAATCTCTACCTTTCGCCGTCGCGCAATCCCCTGCGCAAGGTGAAGGAGTACTTCATCGCGCGTTCCCTGGAGAACCACCTGTCGAAGAAGCGCATCCTCGAGCTGTACCTGAATGTGGTCGAGATGGGCGAGCGCGTTTACGGTGCCGAGGCGGCGTCACGCTTTTACTTTCACACGTCGGCGGCCGGACTCTCGCCACCGCAGGCTGCACTGCTGGCGGGATGCCTTCCCAATCCGCGCCTGATGAATCCCGGCGCGCCGAACAAGCGGCTGCGCTTCCGCCAGCGCATGGTCCTCTCGCGCATGCGGCGTTGGGGCTACCTGTTCGAGAAGGAAGTGCTGACGGAGAAGAAGCCGGTGCCTGCGCCGGCCACCGAAACGACGACGACGACGGAAACGACCGACACGGCATTGCAGCAGACGCCGCCGACGGATACGGCCACGCCCGAGCCGGAGAAGACCGATACGGTTCCGCCGCCGACGGAGACGGAGACTTCACCGCCCCCGACGACCACAACGCAATGATTACGCGACGGAACGCTGGCGTCCTCGCCGGCTTCCATGAGAAGGCCCACGTCTGTCAAGTGCGCCGCCGTGAGCGGCGCCACCACTTTCGAAGCTTCGTCGTGACCCTGCTTCCATGAGAAGGCCCACGTCTTCCATGATGTGCGCCGCCGTGAGCGGCGCCACCACTTTCGAAGCTTCGTCGTGACCCTGCTTCCATGAGAAGGCCCACGTCTTCCATGATGTGCGCCGCCGTGAGCGGCGCCACCACTTTCGAAGCTTCGTCGTGACCCTGCTTCCATTCGCACTCTGAGTGAGCGTCGATTGCGCTCGGTGCATGCTGAGGTCCGATAAGTGGGTGCTGCAATCTG